>Ga0224500_10000046_pt1 | contig 83519 bp, 75 predicted proteins | sample SF_Oct11_sed_USG_FD_168126 | JGI IMG/M metagenome (GOLD analysis project Ga0224500, IMG submission 168126) | Sediment microbial communities from San Francisco Bay, California, United States - SF_Oct11_sed_USGS_4_1 | ecosystem: Environmental > Aquatic > Marine > Sediment | place: USA: California...
TACAGGAAACTGGGGCGGAGTGCGGTTGCGGACTTCGAACCCTGTTCGACCGACGCAGTCGCGAAGCCACTTGAATCTCACCCTCTCCGGCAACTGATCAGGCAGCGGGTATACTCATCGGTGGCCAGCCAGGCACGTATGCGGCATCCTGTGTACCTCACTCATAGTGCTATTTTCGGGATTTGAAGAGCGTAGCAACCAAGTGATTCGCTCCGGCCGCGATTTCTGGATATTCCACGTGACCTTCTGGGTGGCCGCAGCGATCGCCCTGTTTCTGTATGGCCTGACTTATGGGCACGTAGCGGTTGCAGTCGTCCGCAACCTGTACAACCCGCTGGTAGGATTCGGCTTCTCGTATCTCATCAAGACGGTCTACGACAGCCGATTTCCGTCCGGATTCGGGCGAAGGCTTCTCTTGATATCCGGTTTATCGTTTCTAGGCGCCCTTGTTTCAGCGCTCGTGGTCAATCCGATTACTTTCGGCCTGCTTGGCTACGAAATTGGTGACCTGCCGTTGCGCAATCTCTTGCAGGACGGACTGTATTTCGTATTACTGTACCTCGTGTGGAGCCTGTTGTACCTGCAATTGATGGGCCGATCGTTGGTCCCCGCACCCGCAGATACGAGCGCGACGGGGACAATTAACGTCACGAAAGGCAACCAAGTCTTCAAGCTCGATCTTGCGAATATTACCTGCATCAAGGCCTGTGGCGACTACGTAGAGCTTTGTACCGATTCCGAGAAGTACCTGAAGCACGGGACGATCAGTTCCTACGAGAAGGCACTGGCGGGTACGCCTCGCCCGGGGCACACTGTCAGCTTTCGTGGTTCGGGAAATTCATGCAGCACATACACGGCTATTATTCTTCCAACGACCTGTACAACAGGATCATCGATGGGCTGAGAATGTTGGGCAAGGATCTGTCGCAGGTTACGCCGGACGATCTTCAGCCCGTGGACGAGTTTCATATACGCGGTGATGTGGCCACGAGGGAACTGATCGAGCTCTCCGGATTTACACCGGAAATGCATATCCTCGACGTCGGTTGCGGCATCGGTGGGTCGACGCGCCGCCTCTCGGCGCAGGCGGGCTGCCGCGTAACGGGCATCGATTTGAGTGAAGACTACATCGACACGGCGATACGCTTGACCGACTTGCTCAATATGCAGGATAGCGTCGATTTTCATGCGGCGAGCGCGCTCGAATTGCCATTCGACGACGATGCGTTCGGCGGAGTCTGGTCCCTGCAGATGAACATGAACGTCGAAGACAAGCTCGGTTGGTTACTGGAGACCTGTCGCGTGCTCAAACCCGGCGGGCGGGCCGTCCTGTACGAGGTATGCGGCAGCCGGAACGAGCCGCTCTATTTTCCCGTCCCGTGGGCGCAGGATGACTCGATGAGCTACCTCGTGCCGCCGGCTGCATTCCGCGAGGTCATCGAGTCCGCCGGATTCGACGTCGAAGTCTGGAACGACAAGACGGACCTCGCCCGCCGTGCGTTCGCGGACGTGCAGGAGCCGACAGGGGACCCAGATCTCCCCGTCCTGGGCGTCTACATGCTGGTTGGCAATGACATCAAGACCAAGGCCTACAACCTGCGCCGGAACCTGGAGGAGGACCGCGTCAGCCTCATCGAGACCGTCGTCATCAAGCGCGGGACCTGAGGGGCGAGGGCCCTGGCGGGCGCTCGAATCAGTCCGTCACGCAGGTAAAATTGCCTGCCCTGTCCGGATCGCCCTCGCCATCGTAGCGGGGCCACGCGGGATACCGGCACACCGGCCGCGTCCGGCCCGCGGTGGCGTCGTTCGCATCAATCGCGAGCAACTCCCCGGGCGCGATACCGCGCTCCACCCAGGCCTCGAGCGCATCCAGCGTCGAAATGCGGGCGTTGAAGGGGCCAGTCGTGTGGCCCATGCCGGGAATCGTGTAAAAGCGCACGAACTCGTGGAGTGCGTCGGCCCGGTAACGCCGCTGCAGGCGCTCGAAGTACTGGATTGAGCTGTAGACCGGAATGAAGTCGTCGACGGCGCCGTGGAAAAAGATCAGCTTGCCGCCGCTGGCCTGGAAGCGGTCGAGGTCGACGCTGTTGGCGCTGATCAGCGTCACCAGGTCGGCGATCCGTCCCGCGTAATGCGTCGGGTCGAAATCGGCCAGCGTATCGAGCGCCAGGTTGCGGGCGATGCCGTAGCGGGGCGTAGCGTCGCCGGGCAGGAACTGAAGCGCCTGCTGCGGGCCATCGCCGCCCAGGTTCGGGAACCCGCCGTCGAAGAACGTCGAGCCCTCGAAGGGCGTCCACCTGGGAAACACACTGTTGCCTTCGTCGTCGGCGAATACGCTGAATCCCAGGTCGTAGCGCGCGTCCATGACCAACAGGGACTCGATTTGCCGGTCCGAAAGGCAGCCGGTGCCCGTGTCGGAGCCGCCGTCACAGCGCAACGGGTTAGCGGCATCCTGGCGCCGGAATGCCGCGGTCGCCTCGTAGCAGGAGCTTACGTTGCCGATGATTCCGTCTCCGATGCCATCGAGCGAGTCACAGGCCTCGTACACGGCGCTGACAAAAGTCCTGGCTTTCGCCGGGCTGATCCAGCCGGCGCCCTGACCGGCATGCAGGGCCCTGGCGTAGCGGTTGGCCGACAGGTGCAGCATGACGAGATTGTGGGCCGGGTAACCGGCTACCGCGCCGTCGTAGTCGTCCGGATAGCGCTGCACCGCGTCGAAAGCTTCGTGGCCCCCCTGCGAGCCTCCGACGAAATAACGAAAGCGTGGCGCCGCAGCGTAACGCACCTCGATGAGCCGCAGGGCGACGTCGTGCGTCTTCTTGATCTGTTCGTGGCCATAGTTCCGCAGCGCCTCGTCGTTCAGCATGAATCGGCCATCGAACGGAGTCGCCGACTGGTGACCCGCGTCGCTGCCCAGGGTTACGTAGCCGCGCGCCAGCGGTGTTCTTTCCGACGCCGGCTGCTTCACGTAATGCGTGAGCCCGCTGACCAGCCGTCCGTTGAAACCGCCGCCGCCGAAATGCAGGGTCTTGCCGTTCCAGGCCGTCGGCAAGTTGACTTCGAAATTGATGTCCGGCGCCGTGTAGGACACGGGGCGGATGGCGCCGAGTATCCTGCAGAACTCACCGTTTTCGTTACCGGCCGCAGCGGCGGACACGAGTTCTGCAGCCGTAATCATTGCGCCGCCGGTGGGCAGGCCGATGACCTCTGCCGGAATCGAGTGGCCGGCCAGCGAGGTGCAGGCTTCGGCCGGTGAGCGGCCCGATACATCGGCCAAGCCGGGACCGGCCGCCGCGGCCTGCGGACCGAGGCCGGAGAGGCTTGCCAGCAGGAGCACCGCCCCGGCCGAGCGATGCCGATCGGTCGACTTGGGTTTGCGGATTGTTCCGGTATTCCTGTCCATGCCAGGGGCTCCTGGAAGATCACGCTCCGCCGGTTGCCCGATGATTTGGATCGTGCGATTCCCGTGTGGCTCGACAGCTTGAGCGGTCGCCTGCAGCCGAGTAGTGGTAGTTTTCCGCATTGACAAGCACCGGTACGACGCTATTGTCCGGCTTGCGACGGCCAATGCAACACGGGACGATCTCGCCAATGCGCGTACTTCTGCTGTACTCGACGATAGACGGACATACTCGTGATATCTGCGCGCGGCTGAAGGAAATGATCGACTCCGCCGGGCATCGCGGAGTCCTGGCCGAGCTGAGTGACAAATCGGAAATCAACGTCGGCGAATTCGACGGTGTAATACTCGGCGCCAGCATCCGCTACGGCAGGCACCGCCCGGCGGTGGCACGCTTCATCGACAGGCATACCGGTTTCCTGGAGTCGAGGCCTTGCGCGTTCTTTTCAGTCAACGCGGTCGCGCGCAAGCCGGAAAAACAGTCACGGGAAACCAACCCCTATGTCCGCAAATTTCTTCGATCCATTTCCTGGCGGCCGGGACACATAGGCATTTTCGGCGGGCTGATCGACTATCCGCGCTATGGTTTCATCGACCGGAACATGATCCGGCTGATCATGTGGATCACCAAGGGACCGACGGATCCTGCCGGCACCTACGATTTCACTAATTGGGACGACGTGGAAACCTTCGGTGAGAAATATCTGCAGATGCTGCAGTCCGCGTAGCGGACCGCGTTACGCCGAACGGAGGTACCCCTCCTCCCGGAGATCGTCGATCGTCAGCAGGATGGCCTGGCGGAGCTTGCTGACGATGTAATCGACGTCGTCCTTCGTCATCGTCAGCGACGGCGACAGCACATTGAGATCGACGACCGGGCGGACGATGAGCCCCAACGCCTCGGCGTGGTTGGAAATGCGCTTGCCGATCATGACCTCGGGCGGGAAGAACTCGCGCGTCTTTTTGTTCATCACATTGACGACGCACATCATGAACAGCCGCCCCCGGATGTCACCTACGATGGGCAGGTCGAGCAACGTTCGCAGTTGCTGCTCGAAATACGTGCCCACGTTACGTACGTTCTCGAACAGGTTCTCCCGCTCGAGAATCTCGATATTCTTGAGCGCCGCAGCACAACAAACGGGATGCGCGGAGTAGGTGAAGCCGGCCGTGAACCAACGATCGGCGTCGTCGCCGAGTGCGTCGTAAATCCGGTCGGATACGATCATGGCGCCGAGGGGCAGGTAACCTGACGTCAGTCCCTTGGCGCAGCAGATGATGTCCGGCTCTACGCCGAACATGTCCTTCGACACGAACCAATGGCCAAGCCGGCCGAACCCGGTGACGACCTCGTCGGCGACGTAGAGGATGTCGTATTTCCGGCAAAGCTCCCAGGTTCGCCTGTTGTAGTCCTCAGGCGGCACGATGACGCCGCCGGACCCGAGTATGGGCTCGGCCCAGAAGGCCGCCACGTTTTCGGGCCCGAGTTCGAGAATCTTCTGCTCCATCTCGTCGACCAGGTAATCACAGAACGCGGCCGCGTCCATGCCGTCCGGCGCCCGGTAGAAGTTGGGGCTGGTCAGGTGATGGATGCCCTCGGTGATGTAGCGGAAGTCGGGCATGCGGTCCCCGGCTTTGCCGGACAGCGAGGCGGTCAGATAGGTCGTACCGTGGTACGCGTCGCGGCGGCACAGGACATGCGTTTTCTGCTTCTGGCCGCGCGCGCTCTGGTACATCTGGATCAGGCGGTAAGCGGAATCGTTCGCCGTCGACCCGCCGCAGGTGAAAAACACGTGGTTCAGGTCGCCCGGAGCCAGTTCGGCCAGCTTCGCCGCAAGCCGAGCGGCCGGCTCGTTCGACATGTCGGTGAACGGGTTGGCGTAGGCGAGACGCGTTACCTGCTCGGCGATTGCGTCGGCCATTTCCTGGCGGCCGAGGCCGATATTGGTGCACCACATGCCACCGACGGCGTCGAAGTACTTCTTGCCGTCGGAGTCCCGCAGCCAGGCACCTTCACCCCCGCTGATGATCAGGGAGCCGTGCTCGTTGTACGTCACGAAATTCTGATAGGGATGCAGATGGTGACGGCGGTCCTGCGACCAGAGGTCCGTCTCGATCGTCTGGCGGGCGCCGCCTTTGGCTGGTGCACTCATATTCTTACCATAAACAAACATTTACCAACGGGTGAGATTGTATCCCAGGGCCCCGATCGGATGGCATGGCGGCGCACATGCTGAAACGACCGGTCCCGCCTGCGGCCTCCCCGGTCCTGCGAAAGGCCGGGGCAGGCTGTCGCGAACTGCTGCCCGGGTCGTCACCGGCTCGCGTATCCGGATCACGACCCTATAATGCCGGCAGACCGGGCCTGTACCCGGCGGCAAGGGGGGGCGTGATGGGACGAGCGGCACTATGGGTACTGGCGTGCGCCTGTACCGCCTGCGGGGACAATTCAGCTGACCAGGCGACCAACCGGGGGCCCGGCCTGCCGGCATCGGCGGTAGCAGCGCCGACCGGCAGCTGGCCGACGAACGGCGGCGACTGGTACAACCGCCGTTACTCGCCGCTCGAGCAAATCGACCGGAACAACGTTGCGAACCTGAAAGGTGTGTGGCGTGCGCGCTTGGACGGCTCCGGCCTGGGCACGAAATACTCCGGCGAGGCGCAGCCTATTGTCCTGGACGGCGTCATCTACATCGTCACCGGCGCCGACGACGTGTTTGCGCTCAGCGTCGATACCGGCGAGAAGCTGTGGACGTACACGGCCGGCCTCGACGACGCGATCGACACCGTGTGCTGCGGATGGACCAGCCGAGGCGTCGCCGTCGGCGACGGCAGGGTCTACGTCGGCCAGCTGGACAGCAAGCTCGTGGCGCTGGACCAGGCGACGGGGGACATCGCCTGGTCGGTCCAGGCAGAGCGCTGGGAGGAGGGCTACACCATAACCAGTGCGCCATTATTCTACGACGGTCTCGTCATCACCGGTTTCGCGGGTGCCGAATACGGCATCCGGGGCCGCGTCAAGGCCTACAACGCGGCGGACGGGTCTCTGGCGTGGACGTTTTACACGATTCCGGGTCCGGGCGAAGTCGGGCACGACAGTTGGCCAGGGGACAACGATCTCTGGATGCACGGCGGCGCATCGGTCTGGCAGACGCCGGCCGTCGACCCGGAACTCGGCCTGGTCTATTTCTCGACCGGCAACCCCGGCCCCGACTACAACGGCGCGGTACGCGCCGGTGACAACCTGTTTTCGGCGTCCATCGTCGCTGTCGATGCGAAGACCGGCGAGTACCGCTGGCATTTCCAGCAAGTTCACCACGACATCTGGGACTTCGATGCGCCGAGCCCCGTGGTGCTGTTCGACATCGAAATCGACGGCGTGCTGCAGAAGGGGCTCGCCGAAGCGAGCAAGACCGGCTGGGTGTACGTTCTCGATCGCCGCAACGGCCAGCCGCTCATCGGCATCGAGGAGCGGCCGGTGCCGCAGGAGCCGCGCCAGGCGACGTCGCCGACGCAGCCGTATCCGGTCGGTGACGCCTTCGCGCCGCAGTCGCTCGAGATTGCGCCGGAGGGATACCGGCTGATCAACGGCGGACAGATTTTCACGCCGTACTGGACGGACGAGATTGTCATCGCCAAGCCGGGCATCGGCGGCGGCGTCAACTGGCCGCCGAGTTCCTACGATCCGGCGAGCGGGTACCTGTACGTGTGCTCGCAGGACACGATCGGCGCCTATCGAGCGGAGGAAATAGGCGACGAGCCCCCGCCGGAGGGCGAACTGTACGCGGCCGGGATGTTCGGCGGCACGCACATGCCCGATCACGGCATCTTCGCGGCCATGGACATGCATACGAACAGGATCGTGTGGCGCCAGCACTGGCCGGATCCCTGCTACAGCGGTTCGGTCGTGACCGCCGGCGGCCTGGTGTTCGTCGGCCGCAGTGACGGTCGCCTGACTGCGCTCGACTCGTCCAACGGCAACCGGCTCTGGACGTTCCAGACCGGTGCCGGCATGAACGCCCCTGCCAGCGTGTTCGAGCATGAGGGCCGGCAGTACGTCGTCGCCTATTCGGCCGGGAATCTCTTTGCCGGCTCGCCCAAGGGCGACAGCGTCTGGCTGTTCGCGCTCCACGGTCTGCTGGACGAGGTACCGCCGGCGTCGACGATCATGACCTACGCGCCGGTCGAGGGCGGGCCGGACCTCGCCGCGGGCAAGCTGGTATACGATTCGGCCTGCACGTTCTGCCATGGCGAGGCCGGGCAGGGCGGGCATGGCGGCGGGCCTGCGCTATCGGGAATGGATTCGCCCGCCCGGATCATGCAGGTGATCAGCGAGGGCCGCGGTGACATGCCGTCCTTCGGCGGCGCGCTCACGGCCGAACAGGCCCGCGATGTCAGTGCCTATGTCGCGGGGGAGCTGCTGGCGCCGCCTTAGGCGCATCGCCACGGCGTGCAGGCCGGGCCTGGCTGTCAGGTGTCGACACCGCCCCAGATCGCTTCCGCCGTCCGGACGACGAGTTCGAGCTTCTTTTTCTGCTGGTCGGGCGTCAGCGAGTTGCCCTCCTCGGTGGAGGCGAAGCCGCACTGCGGTGCGATGCCGAGCTGGTCCAGATCCGCGTAGCGAGAGGCTTCGTCGAAACGCTTGCGGAGATCGTCGAGTGACTCGAGTTCGGGCGTCTTGGTCGTGATGAAGCCCGGCATGACGCGCTGCTTGCCTTTCGGAAGCAGCCGCAGCGGTTCGAGACCTCCCGCGCGTTCCGTGTCGTATTCCATGAAGTACACGTCGACACCGGTCTGGTTGAATACGGCGTCGGCCGCCGGGTCGTAGGCGCCATCGGCCGCCCAGGTCGACTTGTAGTTGCCACGGCAAAGGTGCATCGCGATCACCAGGTCGTCGGGCCGCCCGTCGATGGCGTCGTGCATCATTTTCGCGTACTGCGTAATGAGCCAGTCCGGATCCACTCCCTGCGCTTTCTTCTCCTCACGATGTTTCGGGTCGCACAGGTAGGCGAAGAAGATGTCGTCGAGCTGCAGGTAGCGGCAGCCGGCGTCGTAGAACGCCCGTACCGCTTTCCTGTATGCCCTCGCGATGTCGGCGAACAGCACCTCCAGGTCGGCGTATTCGGGCGGATGTATGTCTGCCGGCGCCGTGCGGAAATGGCAGGCGCTCGGTCCGGGTATCGAAATCTTGGGCTGGACCCTCGCAATCGACGCGAGGTAGCGAAAATGCCCGAGCATCGGGTGATCGTCGGGAAAGTCGATCCTGCTCTTGATCGTCGGGAATATCGGGCGAAGCTTGAGCCCGTGGAACTGGACTCCGACATTACGTTCCTCGAGTTCCAGCCCGGTCAGCGCGCCCATGAAGTCGAAATGCCAGAACGACCGTCGGAACTCGCCGTCGGTAACCGTCTTCAGTCCGACGCTCTCCTGCATCCTGACCGCCTCGCGGATCGCCTCGTCTTCGATGACCTGAAGCTCGTCGCAGGTGCTGAACCCATCGGGCCCGAGCTTGTCGGCATGAAGACGGATGCGCGCCTTGTGAACCTTGTTCGGTCGCAGCAGGCTGCCGACATGGTCGGCGCGGAAGGGTGCGGTGGCGGCCATGCTAAACCTCGCATTGTTGGTCAGGTGCTTATCCTAACATCCGGTTGCAGCAAGTCGGGCGAACGGGCATCGGCCGACGGCGGAAAATCCAGGCTGCGCCGGAACTCGCGCCGCAACAGGATGTAGCTGACGATGGCCTGCAAGGCCATGGTGGCCACCGACAGGAACCAGACATGCTCGATCAGGAAACCTTCCTGCCGTGCGGCCCACATGAGCGGCAGCGCGAAGCCGCCCAGTCGGACCGCCGTGCTGAACAACGCTGGCCAGGTATTGCCCAATGCCTGGAACATGCCCGAGCACGTGAAAATGATCGCGGAGGGCACGAAGTTCCAGGAAATGAAACGTAGAAAGGTCGCAGCCACGTCGATGACGGCTGCGTCGTCCGAAAAGCCGCGCACCAGCGCGGACGGGCTTATCTGGCAAAGCAGGGTCAGGGCCGCCATCACCAGGCCGCTCATGACGGCCGTCCAGCGAAATGTCAGCCGCACCCGTGCCGCCTGCCGCGCACCGAAATTCTGCCCGGCGACGGCCGGCGCGGCGAATGCCAGCGCCATCGCCGGCAGGAAGATGGACTGCATGATGCGTTGGCCGAGTCCGAAGCCCGCCTGCGCCTCGGCGCCGAAGTCGCGAATCGACCAGTAAATGATCGCCATGAACGCGAAAATCAGGAAAAACTCGCCGCCCGCCGGAAGACCGATCGCGAGCAGTCGGCGCCAGACGACCACGCGCGGCCGCCACAGGCCGGCATCCAGTCGGACATATTTCTCGAGGCGCCGGAAGTAAAACAGCAGCAACAGCACGCCGCACGCGACGGCAACGGACGTCGCGAGACCTGCGCCGGCGACGCCCATCGGGAGGCCGGTGCCCCAGCCTGCGATCAGCACCGGGGCGAGGATGATGTTGACGATCACCGTCAGCAGCTGAACGGCCACCGTCGGCTTGACGATGCCGGTGCCCCTGAGGGCCGAACTCATCGCGATCAGGGCGAACTGCAGGGCCATGCCCGGCAGGAACCAGTAGAGGTAGGTGCGGCCGGCCTCCACCGTAACGGCGTCCGCGGCTATCGTGGCGAGATAGGCGTCCGTGAACGCATACCCCCCGATGAGGGTCGTCGCGCCGAGCAGCGCTGCCAGCAGCAGCGACTGGTTGAAAACGAGGTTTGCATCGTCGCGGTCTCTACGGCCCGTGGCGTGGGCGATCAGTGACACGGTGCCGACACCGAGTATCTGCGTGAGCGCCATGATCAGGAATGTGCTGCTTGCCGCTGCGCTCACACCGGCGAGTGCGGTGCCGCCGATCTTGCCCACGAAGTAGAGGTCGACCAGGTAGTAGAGGGTCTGCACGATCATGCCGACAGCAAGCGGCACGGCCATGTCGACGATGTGGCGCGGAATCGAGCCTTCGGTGAGGTCTTTCATCCCGATAGTCTGAGCGAATCGGCGGGACTAGTGTACGCGCGCAGAACCTGCGGGCACGAGCCCGCGCGAAGAGATATCCACCCGGTTGCCACTGCGGCGCCCGGAGCGCAAGGCTCCGGGCGGGTGGCAGCCTTATCCGTGGTCCATGCGGGACATCAGGTCTTCGTCGTCGACGATCCGCAGGGCGATGCAATCGCTCTCCATGCGTATAACCGGCGATTCGTCCACGCGCGCGCAGCTGCCGGCATACCGGCCGCCGGCAGTGAACGTGCAGACCTGTGTGTAATAGTCGCCGAGCCTGGGCAGCCGATGCAGCTGCTGGTATATCTGCTGCTGTGCTTCGAATTTGCCCTGCGTTTCCGCCAGGACGCGTGCATTCCGGTCGACCATGCTTATGTTGGACCCGCCGCGTCCGACGATCGGCTTGACGACATAGCCGCGCGCAAGCAGTTCGTCGCTCAGTTCGTACGACGAATTCAACAGATAGGGGTGGTTCGGGAACAGCGTCCAGAGTACCGGCAGGATGGCCTTGTTGCTGGGTATCAGCGTCCAGAGCGGTTCGAATACCATGACCTCGCGACGCAGCAGCACGTCGACGAGGCGCGGCGGGCCATCGTGCACTTCGCCGGGTTCGTAGTTCTGCAGCTTTTCCTCGTCGTCCTCGCATTCCTCGCGAATCTGGTCGAGGGCCGACTCCCAGGCCCAGGTCTTCCAGACCCAGCGGATCGGCACGCCCTCGCGATCCAGGATCGATCCGTCCGGGCCCCAGCTGAGCCCCGAGATACCGCGGATGATCTTGGTCCGGATGCCGGCCTTCTCGATAATGTCGCGCATATAGAGCGCGTGGTAGGTTTCTTCGAGATCCCGGTCCTGCATGATGTGCAGCAGTCCATCTACTTCGCCGTGGCGCCAGGCGGCGAGAAGTTTTTCGGAAAGCTGCCTGCCGGCATCGTCGCCATCGTGGCAGCCGTAGTGTTCGGCCCACTTGCCCTGGACCTTGCCGGTCTCCATGTGGCACGAAGCGGAATCGCAGTTGTACTCGTATACCTTGACGCCCGCCTCGGTAACGGCGAAGTCGAAGCGGGCGGTGATCAGCTCGTTGCGGCGGTTGTCCCAGGATTGGTGGATCTTCGGCCACAGGCAGCGCGGAATATTGAACCGCTCCAGGCGGGAGTCGTCACGCAGCACATAGTCGGTCGCGTGCATGAACAGTGCGTGGAGCTCGTTGGTAGCACGACGCAGTTCTGCCTGCGCTGTGCGCGACACAGCAAAGTAGCGGTACCGGTCCGCCGGGTTCGCACTCAGCAGGTGGCCACCCATCATGTCCACATAGGCCGCCTCGTCGTCATTGGCGAGGTTCAGCCACTCGGACGAAGGTTCGGCGGCCGGGTGCAGCAGGCGTTCCTGGACACGAAACAGCGCCGGATCCGGATCGGATACGTCCTCGGCGTGGGTCGCGTCGTCAGTCCGCAGGACCCAGCCCAGGATACAGGCGTTGCCGAAGGTGCACTCGAGCCAGTAGTCGCCATGTTCGCCGACTCGGGCACGAATCTCGCGCGAATAGTCCCGGCCCGCCGGCCACGGACGGTTACCGACGTTCTGCTCGGCAACGCGCACATATCCCGGCGCCACCTCGGTGACGACCGCGACGTGGCCCGTCGTCTCGAATTCCCCGCCTTCGTCCCAGATCAGCAGGCAACCCGGTTCGGGATGGCGCTTCGAGCCGTTCCGGAATGAGTACAGCGGGAGGGCATGATCACCGCCGGGCGCGCGCACATGCCTTAGCCGGAAGATGTCATAGGCCATCGGGATGTCGTCGAAGACATAGCCGTGGTTGAGATAGAGCCAGCGGCGTGCGAATTCGACGCACTGCCACTTGTAGCCCATGTAGATGCCATCGACGACACTGCGGTAAGCATGCCGGTCCGGTAGTTCGCGGTCGTCCGCGGTCTCGTAATCGCTGGAGTAGGCCGGCACGTTGCCCGGGGCGATGCCGAGCACGGAGCCGAAGCGGGCAGGCCCGTCCCTGGTCGTGTCGTTCATATGGCGATGGTGCCGATCCTGTGGTGTAGGCGCCGCGGATTTCCCGTGGCAAGCCTCGGCGCGACTGGGCGCGGATGATAGGTCCGGGCGGGCCAATCACGCAACTGCTTGCCCGAGTCACGAAAAAGTACGGCCCCCTTGCGGGGGCCATACTCGGTTCGCAGGTACCCGTCCCGGCGGGCGGCCGGCAACGGGGCAATACTAGCGTACGTCGACCGGCGCGACCGCGAACGACGATGCGGTGGCGGCGCCGTCTTCCCAGCTTTCGACCCGTACATTCAGCGGGCAGCCGCCGACGTTCGCCCGGAACCGGTACGATCCCGTATTGGTTACCGGGTCCAGCTGCAGGGCCGTCGAGCCGAGCTGGATATTGTCGTCGTCGTCGAACACGACGGCCTGGCCGGCAAACAGCGTGCTTGATCCGCGCACCTCGAGGCGGCCGCGGTCGCAGCTGGCGCGGGTGATCGTGGTCGTGCCGCTGGCCGTGCTGATGATGTCCGCGTCGTCCGACTCGAATGCGAAGATGTGCAGGCTGCCGTCGAGTTCGCCGAAGTAGCCTTCCACCGCCGCGGAGTCGCCGGGAATGGCCGAGCAGGGGTAGATGTCGAACCCGGTCCCGTTGATGGCGGTGCCGGCCGGCATGCGCGAGTCGTCCGAGAATACCAGGGGCACGCCCTCGAGCGACATTTCGCACGAGAACATCCCGTCACTGTTAGCCACGCTCGTGATGACGCCGATCACGACGTTCTCGGCCGGTTCGACGAACAGATCGTCGGCGACAAAGCCGCCGAGCAGCGAACTCGAGCCATTGATGATTGCGGTACCGCCGATAAAGCCCGGTTCAGCGCGGCCCGGCAGACTGCCGGTCGCAAGCTGTGACGGACTGGTAATCGTTGCCGTAGGCGACGTCGCCAGGCCGCCGCTGAATACGGCGGCCGGGACGACTACATCGGCGCCCATGACGTTGACGGTGGCGCCGCCGAAGCCGTCCTCAGTGATGCTGATGATGCGGCCCTCGATTGCGGCCGGTACCTGGGCAGATGCGAGCCCGGGCAACATTGCGGCCGCACACAGCAGGGCGCACACCCAGCGCCGGCTAGGCATGTAAGAGATAAAGGTCATTTGATTCGCTCCCAAATTGAAATGCAGGACAATTATTTTTCTAGTTTCTGGTCCCCGCGGGCAGCTTATACCGTGATTCCCGCAGCCGAAGTAACTGCCTCTCAGTTGCGATTTGACCTGATCGAAAGGTGGGGGTAACCCCGTCCGTCAGTTCGGTTGCCGGCTGAATCAATGAGGCCGGTCGCGCGCAGGGTTGCCCGACCGGTAATCTGTCCGCCGGCGGACCGTGCCCGCGAAACTGCGTATAATCGCGTGGCGCATCGATGGCAACCGAGGGGCAGCAATGGGGACTGACAAGAGGGGATCGCAGGCGGTTCGATCCAGCGAGTTCTCGCTCGGCGGCTTGCTGTTACGTTTCCTGGCTGCACTGTTGCTCGTGCTGGCTACGTACAATCCGACCGACCTGTCCTACTACGACTGGGTCCGGATCGCGATGACGAACAGCGGGCTCGGGCCGGAGCACTATTTCGTCGGCGTCCTCATTCTCATCGGCTGGACCGTCTTCGTCGTTGCGAGCATTCGAGCCCTGGGCGTGCTGGGTATGGCGCTGGGAGTCGCCTTTTTCGCCACCCTGATATGGCTGCTGATCGACTTCGGCATCCTGGCCGCCGACTCGGCCAAGGCGGTTACCTGGATAGCCCTGGTGTGCCTCGCCGGGCTGCTGGCGATCGGCGTGTCCTGGTCGCACGTCTGGCGGAAACTTACCGGCCAGTTCGAGGTAAGCGACGAGGACTAGGTTTTCCGGGCGCGCAGCGTCACGAAGTAGAACAGCAAGCCGCTGGCGATCACGCCCAGGCCGAACAGCCCCTCGACGGGTTTGCTCACCATTACGAACCACAGGGTCCAGGCGGTCAGCGACAGGTAGACGAGCGGCGTCAGCGGGTATGCGAACGTGCGGTACGGGCGCGGCAGGTCCGGCTGTCGCAGTCGCAGCACAAAGACCCCGGCGACCGTTACAAAGCTGTTCAGGGCCAGCGTGAAACCGGCGAACACGAGGATCGACTCGAAGGTCGAGGTCAGGATGAAGATCAGGGCCAGCGTCGACTGAAGATAGATGGCTATCGACGGAATGCCGTCCTCGTTGGTACGCGCCAGCAGGCGCAGTCCGTGGAAATCTTCGCCGATCACCTGCAGGACGCGCGGTCCCGCCAGCGTCATGGCGCTCACGGTCGATACCAGCAGCAGTGCCAGAACGAAACCCGTGAAGCGGCCGCCGAAGTCGCCGAACGCAGCCTCGGCGGCGATGTAGCCGACCTCGACCTGTCCGGTCATCGCGTCCATGGGCGCGACCCGCAGGAACGTAAAATTGAGGGCGACGTACAGCGCCATCACGACGGTCGTGCCGACCAGCAGGATCCGGGGCAACGTCCTCTGCGGGTCCTCCAGCTCGCTGCTGAGGTAGGTCGCGGCGTTCCAGCCGGTGTATGCATAGCTCACGTAGATCAGTGAAATCGCAAATGCGCCGCTGGTCAGCAGGCTGGTGTCGCCGGCCGCCGGCAGGAAGCGCGTAGGCTGCGGCAGGTCGACCGCCACCAGGGCGGCCGAGCAAAAGGCTACGATCACGCCGATCTTGAGGATCGTGAATATCATCTGTAACCCGCCGCTGTTGCGGCGGCGGCCGGCATGGATGACCGTCAAAGTGATCAGGAGCGCAGATGCCAGCAGTTTGCGCACCCAGGGATCGCTTCCCTCCGGCAGGACGGACGTTGCGTAAGCGGCGAACGTAATCGCCGCAAGGGCCGTCGGGGCGGCGAATCCGATCGTTGCCGACACCCAGCCGGACACGAAGCCAGCGGCGGGATGGTAAATACGAGCCAGGAAGTTATATTCCCCGCCCGATCGGGGCAGAGCGGCACCGAGTTCCGCATAGGTCATAGCCCCACAGACCGCGGCGACGCCGCCGACGATCCACAGCATGAGCAGAACAAAGCCCGACCGGAGTTCGAGCAGCTGAAAGCCGAGACTGGTGAAGACGCCGGTGCCAACCATGTTGGCGATGACGACGGCAGTAACGGTTGTATGACGGAACTTGGCGCTGGACATAAGTCGGGCGGTGGGCCAGGACGCGCCATTATGGTCCGGTATCCGGCGGCCAGTCCAACAGCCGTAGCAGAGACAGCGCTCCTGCCTGCGGCGACTGCGTATTCAAACCGGTGATCGGCACCGGCAACCTAGCTCACAGGGAGTCCGGCGCACCCAGAGGCGACTCGCTACCGGGAGCAGGCTTGAAGATCGACTGGCTGAATGTGTACGAACGCGCGATCCTGCGTCATCCGGTCGCCGTGATCGCGGCTTGTGCCATCCTGCTGGCAGTCGCCGGCTGGTTCGCGCCACGTTTTGCGCTCGACGCGTCCGCTGACTCGCTGACGCTCGAGCATGACGAGGCGCTCAATTACTATCGTTTCGTCCGTGCGCGCTATGGTTCCGACGACTTCCTGATCGTCACATTTTCTCCCCGTAGCCGGCTTTTCTCCGAAGAGTCCTTGGCAGTGTTACGGGCATTGCGTGACGAACTCGCTACGATCGAGGACGTCGAATCGGTCGTCAGTATCCTGGACGTACCCCTGATCTCCAGCCCGCCGCTGTCGCTAAAGGACCTGCCGGGCGGCATTCGCCGCCTCGAAGACCCGGCGACAAATCCCGAGCTGGCCCGGAAGGAGCTTACGGAGAGTCCGCTTTATGCAGATTACGTAATCAGCAGAAGCGGACAGATTACGGCCCTCCGGATCGACTTCCGCCAGGACGAGCAATACCTGGATCTCAGGAACCGGCGCGACCAGCTGAGGGAGCGTCAGTTCGAGAACGACCTGTCGGACGAGGAGCGTCGTGCGCTGGCGGAAGCAGAGGCCCGATTCGACGACTACAGTCGGACACAGCTTGACCGAGAGCAGCGCAACATATCTTCAGTTCGCGGCGTGCTGGATCGCTACGCAGGGGCTGCGACGATGCACCTGGGTGGCGTGCCGATGATCGTCGCAGACTCGATAGATTTCATTCGCCACGACATCGTCGTTTTTGGGGTGGCCGTAATCCTGTTCCTGATCCTGATTCTCGGTACGGCCTTTCACAAGTTCCGTTGGATTGCGTTGCCGTTGCTCACCTGCCTGACGACCTGCGTTTCGATGGTTGGTTTGCTCGGGCTCCTGGACTGGCGCGTGACCGTCGTGTCGTCCAATTTCCTGTCACTGTTACTGATCCTGTGCCTCGCCCTGACTTTGCATATCATCGTTCGTTACCGGGAATGCCATGTCCAGTCGCCCGATGCTCCGCAATACGAACTGGTCCGTGAAACAGTCAGGCGTATCGTCATACCCTGCCTTTACACGGTCCTGACGACGATGGTGGCTTTCGGCTCGCTACTCGTCAGCGGCATTCGGCCGGTGATCGATTTTGGCTGGATGATGGTGATCGGTCTCGCTATCGGTTTCGTATATTCGTTCACGCTGTTTCCGGCTGTACTGCTGCTGCTCGAGACCGGCGAGCCGAGACCCCAGCACGATATCACCGCAGCCATAACGGCGTTCTTCGCCCGGCTCATCGAGCGCCATGGCCGCCTCGTCCTCATCGTTTTCGGTACATCGGTCGTACTGGGAATAGTCGGCATTACGCGGTTATCCGTCGAAAACCGGTTCATCGACTATTACAGGGAATCCACTGAGATATCCCGCGGGATGCAGCTCATAGACCGTGAGCTCGGCGGAACGACGCCTCTCGACGTCATCATCGATGCACCGCGGGACCGGATGCCCGCTGAGATCGAAGGCAGTCCCGGCACTGACAATATCCTGGAGGAATTCGACGATATTTATGCCGAGGCGGACGCCGGCGAGGCAGGAATCACCGCGACCAGCTACTGGTTCAACAGCCGCCGCATTCCGACCGTTCTCGCCATGCACGATTACCTGGAGTCCCAGCCGGAGACCGGTAAGGTCATTTCCGTGGCGACGGCCGCGACCATGCTGCGACGGCTCGATCAGGACATCCTGGGGGACAACGTCGGCCTGTCGATCGTATACCGCAAGCTGCCGACCGATGTCCGGGAGGCGCTGTTCGACCCCTACCTCTCGCCCGACGGCAACCAGCTGCGCTTCAGCATCCGGGTATTCGAGTCCGATCCGACTCTCCGGCGCGGCCGGTTGCTGGAGCGGATCCAGCGGGACCTGGAGGAACGGTTCGGCGTGTCGAGCGAGCAGCTGCACATGAGCGGTATGCTGGTTCTGTACAACAACATGCTGGAGAGCCTGTTCCGGTCGCAGATCGCGACGATCGGTGCGGTCTTCCTTGCGATCCTTGCCATGTTCGTGGTCTTGTTCCGATCGCTCAGGCTGGCGTTGACCGGCATTGTCCCGAACGTCGCGTCGGCGACGCTCGTCCTCGGCATCATGGGCTGGTTGTCGATCCCCCTGGACCTGATGACGATCACGATTGCGGCAATCACGATAGGCATAGCGGTGGACGACACCATCCACTATATCCACCGATTCGACCGGGAGTTCTCGAAGGACGAGAATTACTGGGAGACGGTCAGGCGCTGTCACCGGACGATCGGGCGTGCAATGTACTACACCAGCATTACGATCATGCTCGGATTTTCGATACTCGCGTTGTCGCAGTTCGTCCCGACCGTGTATTTCGGGCTCCTGACGGGCTTCGCGATGCTGGTGGCACTGCTCGCCAATATGACGCTGCTGCCGCTGCTACTGGTGCTCTGGCACGCCGAGGCCGGCCGTCGTCAGGTCCGCAGGGTGAAGTCGTCTGCGTCGGCATGAAACGGGAACCGATCCCTGAACTTCAACAGAGCCTCATAGTCCAGCGTAGCCGTGGCATAACCGGTTGCATCGCCCAGGCCGACCAGGTCCTGGCCGAGATAATCGATGACGGCGCTGCCGCCGGAGTAGGGCAGGTCATTGCCGTCTTCGCCGACCCGGTTGACGGCGGCCACGTATGCCAGGTTCTCGATCGCACGGGCGCGAACGAGCGTTTCCCAGGCGAGGTGGCGCCGGTTCGGCCAGTTGGCGACGTAGAGCAGGAGATCGTAATTGCCCCGGTTCCTGCTCCAGACGGGAAATCGCAGGTCGTAACAGATCATCGGGCAGATACGCCAGCCCTGTAATGCGAATGTCGCCAGCCTGTCCCCTGCAACGTAATGTCTATCCTCGCCTGCCAGTCGGAACAAGTGGCGCTTGTCGTATGTGTGCAGGACGCCGTTCGGTTCGGCGCATACGAAGCGATTGAAGAACGAGCCATTTTCCCGAATGATTACGCTGCCGCATACGGCGGCTCCCGTACTGGCAGCCGTTTTGCGCAACCAGCCCACCGTCGCGCCGTCCATGGGTTCGGCGTGAGCTTCTGCATCCATCGTGAAACCGGTCGTGAACATCTCGGGAAGCACGACAAGATCCGTAGGATCTTCGATCCGGGCAATCAGCCGGCTGAACATGTCCCGATTTTCGTCCGCGTTGTGCCAGTGCAGTTCCGACTGCACGATTGTAACGTTCAAAGCTCGCATAATAGTGTGGCCGCCTGTTTCAATACGTCGTCGTCCTTCGCAAAGCAGAAGCGTAGCGTTCGTGTCGGAGGATGGCTAGCGCAGAAAACGGAAACGGGGATCGAGGCCACGCCGATTTCCCGGGTCAGCCTGCGAGCGAAACCGATATCATCCTCTGCACTGATTGCGGAATAATCGAGCACCTGGAAATAGGTGCCCGCGGCCGGTACGAATCGAAACCTCGACTCCCTCATCAGCGCGCAAAATTGATCTCTCTTCTGCTGGTAGAAATCGGCGAGTCCGTCCGGGTAAGCGGGATCCAGTTGCATGAAGTCGGCCAGCGCATGCTGAATCGGGGATACCACACAAAAGCAATTGAACTGGTGCACTTTGCGGAATTCGGTGCTCAGCGCTTCTGGCGCAACGCAATAGCCGACTTTCCATCCCGTCGCGTGATACGTCTTCCCGAATGACGAGATGACGAAAGCGCGCTGCCAGAGTTCGTCGTGGCGCAGTACGCTCAGGTGGCTGGCGCCGTCAAAGATGATGTGTTCGTAGACCTCGTCCGAAATGATCAGGATCCCGGTATCGCGCACAACCTCGGCGAGGGTGTCGAGATCACCTGGCCCCAGGACGGTGCCGGTCGGATTGTGCGGAAAATTCAGCATGACGACCCGGGTTCTGTCCGTGATCGCATCGCGCAGCCGCTGCCAATCGATATGCAGCTCGGGGCGCTCTGCGCTGCTCACCAGGGGCAGGTGCAGGGTCGCTCCACCGGCAAGCGTCACCGCGGGCTCGTACGAATCGTAGGCGGGGTCGAGTACTATGACTTCGTCGCCCGGACGGACGACGGCATGAATCGCGCAGAACAGGGCCTCGGTGGCGCCTGCCGTGACGGTTACCTCGGCGTCCGCATCGACGCCCCGGTCGTACAGGCGGCCTGCCTTGGCCGCTATGGCCTGTCGCAGGGCAGGCACGCCGGTCATCGGGGCGTACTGATTGGCACCCGAGTGTAGACGTTGAGTGACCAGGTCCAGCAAACGCGCATCCGGCTCGAAGCTCGGAAAGCCCTGCGACAGGTTGATGGCCCCGCAGTCCTGCGCGAGCTGCGACATGACCGTGAAAATCGTCGTTCCGACGTGCGGCAGCTTGCTGTCCATTCGAGGCCGGCCCGGTTGCACCTAGGCGAGAGACGGCGTCGTCCAGGCTGCCGGCAGCGGCCCCTGGTCCATGATGATCTCCCGGTGACCACTCCACGTGCTGACGATGGCCTCCGGCGTACCAATGCCGGCCGCGCGCGGGTCGCCGCAGGGCCCGAACCAGTGGTTTTGCGGCGCGCCGGTCGTTCGTGCACGCATCCCGCAATAGGTCGTTCCGTTGACGGTAGCGGCCAGGACACGCTGCTGGAATAGCACGTCCGCGCTTACCACCGCTGCGGTCAGGTGCTGGGACATTCTTTCCAGCACCCCGAGCACTCGTTCGAGATCATCGTCCCCGTACTCGACGACCACCTGGAAAGGCCCGAACAACTCGGTGGTGACGAGGCCGAAGTGTTTGCCGGCCAGCGCCTCCAGCGGCACCTGCACGGCCGTCGGCTGAAGCGCCCCGTAGCAGGCGGGTATCAAGTGCCCGTCGAGCTTCTGGCCGCCGAACAGCAGTTTCGCGCCCGGCAAGCGGCAGACGGCCTCGATGTGAGCCTTCATCCGGTCGTTGGTCCAGCTGAGAACGGGGCCGATCGACAGATCGTCGAGCCGTCTTCGCGCCGCCAGCTCGGCCAGTTTAGGCAGCAGCGCGGCACTCCAGTTGCGGTGCACGAGCAGGATGCTCTGTGCGGAGCACTTTTGGCCCGATGCGTTGTAGGCATCCTGGTCGGATTGCCATGCGACGTAGTCCAGCCATTCGGGATCGAAGTCCGGCCCGATAATCTTCCAGTCGAAGCCGGCATCCTCCAGTCGAACGCAGCCGTTGACGAGCCCGGCGATGCGCTCCGCGACGTTACTGGATCCGGTGAACTGGATCAGCCGGACATCATTGCGCGCGGCCTCCAGCAGGCGACCCATCGTGGAGCCGCGACAATGGATCAGGTCGAGGTCGGCAGGCGGCAGGCCGCTGTGAATCAACAGGCGCAGGAACTGTTCGAACACGACGCTGACCTTGGAATCGACCTTGACCAGCGGCCGGTTGCCCATGAACAGGGCACCGAGCACCTGCAGAGCCGGGATTTCCAGCGGAAAATTGAACGGCGCTACGACGACGACAGGGCCGTATGGCCAGCGATAGCCGCGCGACTCCTGGCCCGGGTGATCGCCGGGATTCGAAAACCCGCGCGCCAGGAACCGTACGCCGTCGCCAGCGAAGTTCTCGAGAAACACGCGTGTGACGGTCACCTCGCCCAGGCATTGCCCATCACTTTTCGGCATGACGCGCTGGATCAGCCGTGCGAAGAAAGCCTCGACATCGGGTGTCGCGAGCAGGGCCGCAGCGCGGGCGCATACCTGGCCCAGCAGGACATAGCGTTCCGGGCGATACAGCGGGTTGTGCACGCCGAATCTCGGGCACGAACGGAGACCGGCGATAAACGGAGCATGATCCTGCGTATCCGGCACGTCGATGAAATGGCCACCGGTCAGGGGATCCGGGAGATCGTCGCGCGCGTCACCGCCGTCCGCCCAGCGGCCGGCGACGAGATTCCGAACCTTCGCGGGTTTCTGCGAAGTCATGCCGTTGAACGGATCGACCGTAGCGAAAACCGGCTCCTGGGCCATGGCAACTCCTGGCGTGCGCTGTAATTCGGCGACAGCATAGCAACCCGCGCCAGCCGGAACCAACGCCGCCGCGCGTGCCGTGCCGTTTGTTTCTTTGGCCTCGCGCAGGGATAATCGCGCCCGGTCCGCGCCGGCGGCCCCGCGACGGTCAGCCGTGAACCCCGTCAGGCCCGGAAGGGAGCAGCGGCAGCGGTCATACCGGGTGCCGGGGATGTGCTGGCGCGGGCCACCTCGACCCTTTAACTACCGGATCCGGGGCCAGGACCCCTGCTTGTGCCGATTGCGGCATTCGCTAAACTGTCCAATTTGTCCCGGCAGCCCCGGCGACCGACGAAGCGGCAACCGACGCAATGAGCTACCTCGTCCTGGCGCGTAAATGGCGCCCTAAAACCTTTGCCGACACCGTCGGCCAGGAACATGTGCTGAAGGCGCTGACCAACGCTTTGGACAGCCAGCGGCTGCACCATGCCTACCTTTTCACCGGTACCCGCGGTGTCGGCAAGACGACCATAGCCCGGATCCTCGCCAAGGCGCTGAACTGCGACAGCGGACCGACGTCCGCGCCCTGCGGGGAGTGCAGCGCATGCCGCGAGATCGACGAGGGGCGTTTCGTGGACCTGATCGAGGTCGACGCGGCCTCCAAGACCAAGGTCGACGACACGCGTGAACTGCTGGACAACGTGCAGTTCGCACCGGCGCGAGGTCGCTTCAAGGTCTACCTGATCGACGAAGTGCACATGCTGACGAAACATTCGTTCAATGCACTGCTGAAAACGCTCGAAGAGCCGCCTCCACACGTCAAATTCCTGCTGGCAACGACCGATCCGCAGAAGCTCCCGATTACGGTCCTGTCCCGATGCCTGCAATTCAATCTCAAGCGGCTGACACCGGGCCTGATCCGCGAGCGCCTGGAGTTCATCTGTGGTGAGGAGGGCATCGAGGCCGATCGGGGCGCGCTTGCGCTGATCGCCCGGGCCGCTGACGGGAGCCTGCGCGACGCGTTAAGCCTGCTGGACCAGGCGATCGCCTATTGCGGAGGCGCCCTGGCCGAAGAAGCCGTTGCCGGCATGCTCGGGACGATCGACCGGCAGCACGTCTCACACTTGCTGGCGCTGCTGGCAGAGGGCGATGCGGCCGGGCTGATGGCCGCAGTCGGCGAAATCGACCAGCAGTATCCGGACTACGGCCAGCTGCTCGACGACCTGGCCCGTGCACTGCAGCGAACGGCTGTCTACCAGGTGGTCGGACCGGTCGACTCCGACGACGAAGGGGCCGAATCGCAGATAGCCGACCTGGCGACGAGGCTGTCGCCCGAGGACCTGCAACTTTTCTATCAGACCGCCATCATGGGCCGGCGGGACCTGAATCTCGCACCCGATCCGCGCAGCGGCGCCGAGATGACCTTGCTGCGCATGCTGGCATTTCGCCCCGAGACCCCGGACAGGCAGGGTTCGTCCGCAGGTAGTGCCGTGCGACGGCCGGCTGCGACGAGACCCGCGCCTCTGCAGGCCTCCTCGCCGCCGGAACCGCAGAAGCCAGCTGTGCAATCGAAGCCAGCTGTGCAATCGAAGCCAGCGGTGCAATCGAAGCCAGCGGCCTGGTCGGAGCCGGACTGGCCGGTACTGGTTGCCCGGCTGGATCTCAACGGTGCGAACAGGCTGCTTGCCGGGAACTGCGCGTATCTCGGTCGGAACGGCAACCTGATCCGACTCGGTCTCGACCAACGGTCGGAGTCGCTGCTGACGAAAAAGCGGCAGGATGCGCTCGCCGAGGCGCTCAGCGGTCATTACGGAGAATCTCTGCGGGTAGAAATCGAGATCGGCGTGGCAGAAGCGGAAACGCCCATGCAGGCGGTTGCCCGCCGCGAGGATGAGGCAATACAGGCGGCGCGCGCTTCGCTCGAATCGGATCCGAACGTGCGGAAGCTGCAGGATATCTTCGGGGCAACGCTGAAACCCGAGACCGTCAGGACGATAGACAAGTAGGTAAAACTGCCGAGGAGTAAGGCATGAAAGGTGGAATTGGTCAGCTGATGCGGCAGGCTCAGCAGATGCAGGCCGAAATGCAAAAGGCCCAGGAGGAAATGGGCCGTACGACGGTGACAGGCGAATCTGGAGCAGGCATGGTCAGGTTGACGATGACTTGCCGCCACGAGGTGCGATCGCTGGAGATCGACGATGCTCTGCTCCAGGACGACAAGGAAATGCTTGAAGACCTGGTCGTCGCCGCTTTCAACGACGCAGTGCGGCGGGTGGACGAAACAGTCAAGGAAAAGTTTTCCGGCATGGCGGCTGGACTCGGCCTCCCTGGCGGCCTGAAGCTGCCGTTCTGAACGTCACTCGCGCTCCGTGTCCTACTCTCCGCTACTCGTACGCTTGATCGATTCCCTGCGCTGCATGCCAGGGGTTGGCCGAAAATCGGCGCAGCGTATCGCGTTTCACCTGTTGGAAAGAGACCGAGGCGGCGCGTCGCAGCTCGCGCGAGCCCTGGCCGAAGCGGTCGAGGGCATCGGGCATTGCAAGCGATGCCGGATGTTCAGCGAAGCCGAACTGTGTGCCATCTGCGCCGCGAGCGGTCGTGACGATTCCCTGCTTTGCGTCGTCGAATCGCCCGCGGACGTGATGGCTATCGAGGACGCGACCGGTTTCAGGGGGCTTTATTTCGTCCTGATGGGCCACCTGTCACCCCTGGATGGCATCGGTCCGGACGAGCTGGGGATGAACCTGCTCGAAGACCGATTGAAGTCGGGGGCTGTCCGAGAGCTTATCATTGCAACAAATCCGACGGTCGAAGGCGATGCAACGGCGCACTTGCTCGCGGAAATCGCGACGCGGGCCGGCATACAGGCGAGCCGAATTGCGCACGGCGTGCCGCTGGGCGGTGAGCTCGAGTACGTCGACGGAGGGACGCTGTCGCACGCATTCTTCGGGCGACGCGTGATTGATTGAACCAACACAATCGGGGAGCCAGTCGCATGAGCCAAACAGATTGCCTGTTCTGCAGGATCGTAGCGGGGGATATTCCGGCGGATATTATCTATGAATCGGACAGGGTGGTCGCTTTTCGCGATATTAATCCGCAGGCGCCAACGCATGTGCTGATCATTCCCCGTGCGCACGTCAGCACGATCAACGATATGACCGAGGATCATTCGCCAGACTTCGCCGCATTGTTCCTTGCGGCCAGGCTAATCGCGCAGTCCGAAGGAATTGCTGACGACGGCTATCGAGTCGTAATGAACTGCAACGCCGGAGCGGGCCAGTCCGTTTTTCATGTGCACCTGCACCTGCTGGGCGGACGCCGTATGACCTGGCCTCCGGGCTGAGCGTCAGTAGCGATTTTTGCCCAGCTTTTCCGTCAGGTGCAGTAACCGTTTGTAACTTTCGTAGCGCCTGGCGCTGATTAAGCCGGATTCCACAGCACCCTTGACCGCGCAGCCGGGTTCCCGCAGGTGCCGGCAATTGGCGAACCGGCAGCGCAGTCCTGCATTGGCAATCTCCCGGAAGCCGGCCGCGACCTGGTCAGGAGACTCGAGCGCGGGAGCGTAATCCCGAACGCCGGGCGAGTCGATCACCGTGCCGCCGCCGGGCAGATCCAGCATCACCGAGTTGACCGTCGTGTGCCGGCCTTCGCCGCTCGACGGCGACACTACGGCCGTGCGCAGTACGCCTTCGTCGACGAGCCGGTTGATCAGGGTCGACTTACCGACGCCTGACTGCCCGACGACAATGCCCACCTCGTCCTTCAGCACATCGCAAAGTTCGTCCAGGCCACTACCGGTCTTTGCGCTGGTGCATAGCACCGTGTAGCCACTCCTCGCGTAGTCGTCGAGTACCGCGGTGGCTCCTGGTTGAGTCGGTTCCAGGTCCGCCTTGTTGAAGACGATGACGGCACGGACTCCCATGATGGCGGCCGCGGCAAGGTATCGATCGACGACGAACCAGTCCGGGCGCGGCGGGTCCGCCACGGTGACGACCAGCAAGCTCACGTTTGCCGCGAGCACCTCCCGGTTGCCGCGCGAGTCCGGCCGGGTTAATTCGGCCCGTCGGGGGTGGATGTCGGTAATCAGCCAGTCCGACTCGTTCTCGATCGGTTCGGCGACAACCCGGTCCCCGCATACGGGCTGCAGGCGCTTGCCCTTGATCCGGGCCGATACCTCGCGGCCATCGTCGAGCCGCAGATTCATTCGGCGGCTGAACGTGGCGATTACCTGTGCGTCCTGGCCGGATTTCGGCGACATCGTGGTGCGACCCTTTGACCATGCGGCATAGGCTGTCGAGTATGCCGGTCCCAAAGGGTCCGTGCATCCCCGCCGGCTGTTAAACTAGCGGCACCCGGTCCTGCGGCGGCCGAAAAGTAACGGGGTTTATTCCACCGTGCAGAGCTCAACAAACCTGATCTGGATCGATCTCGAGATGACCGGTCTGGATACTCAGAACGATCACATAATCGAAATCGCAACGCTGATCACCAACGATCGGCTGGAAGAACTTGCCGAAGGTCCCGTGCTGGCGATAAGGCAGAGCAGGGCAGTCATGGGATCGATGGACGACTGGAATACCCGCCAGCATGCGGCTTCGGGGCTCACAGAGAGAGTCCTGGCCAGTTCGACAACGCTGGTGGAGGCGGAGCGCGCGACGCTCGAATTCCTGATGCAATACGTACCCGAACGTGCATCCCCGATGTGCGGCAACAGCGTATGCCAGGATCGACGTTTCCTCGCCCGCCTGATGCCGCGGCTGGAGTCATTCTTTCATTATCGGAACCTGGACGTCAGTACCGTCAAGATTCTGGCCCAACGTTGGGCGCCACAAGTTGCAGCAGGTTTCCAGAAGGAGTCCAGGCACCGTGCGCTCGATGACATACGCGATTCCGTCGCCGAGCTCGCCTATTACAGGCAGAACCTATTCGTGCCGGCAACGGCTGCGAACTGCCCGTGAGCGACAAACCGTTTGCACCGGCTGCCAACAGGAACCGGGAGCCGATACTTGAGGTGCTGCGGTCGGAGTTTGCCGATCGTCACAGGGTTCTCGAGATCGGCTCCGGCACCGGGCAGCACGCCGTCTGGTTTGCGCATCACCTGCGACATTTGGCCTGGCAGACGAGCGACCTGCAGGACCGGCTCGCGGGAATCAGCGCCTGGGTGAGCTCCGCCGCACTCGCCAACCTGGCACAGCCCGTCGAACTCGACGTGATGAGTACGACGGACTTGCCCGGAAATTACGACGCTGTGTTTTCCGCGAACACGGCACACATAATGGATATCGATGCCGTGCGGGAGATGTTCCGCCTCGTGGGCCGCAGTCTTCCGGAGGGCGGGAAGTTCTTGCTCTACGGTCCGTTCAACATGCAGGGCCGGTTCACGAGCGAGAGCAATCAGGCATTCGACGCTTCGCTGCGGGCCCAGGACCCGTCAATGGGCATACGGGATATCGAGGTCCTTGACCGGTTTGGCAGCGAGGCAGGGCTCGCCCGGTCCGACTTGTACGCGATGCCGGCGAACAATTTTGTTGCCGTCTGGATCCGTGCAGGGCGTTCCGGTTTCCAGGGCGACGCGGCAGCCGATGCTGCGTCATGACTGTCGCTGATTGCCGACTGGTGCGAGGAAGTGGCTTCGCATATAGTGGCCGAATTCAGGTTTGGGCACTTGAACATGAATGAGCGATTGATTGGGTCAGCGCTGGCTGCGCTGTTGTGCTCGCTGCTTTTCGGGTCGCCGGTGTTGGCCGAAACGGCATGGGTCAGCGACCAATTCGAGATCACGCTGAGGTCCGGCCCCAGCACGTCGAATGCCATACAGCTGATGATCAACTCCGGCACGGCGCTGGAAGTCCTGGAGCGCGATCCGGAAACCGGCTACAGCAAGGTGCGGACGCAGGGTGGCACCGAGGGCTGGGTTCTCACCCGTTACCTGATGAACGAGCCCAGCGCGCGCGAGCAGCTGGAGTCTCTCAGTGCGCAGGTCAGCAGTGCGACCGAGCGCGGCACGTCGCTCGGTTCGCAGCTGAACGCGATTCGAAGCGAATACCAGGAGGCGACCAACAGGATTCGCTCGCTGGAGCGCGAGAAGGAACAGCTCCAGGCCGACCTGGACGAAATCAAGCGTACCGCCGCCAACGTGCTGGGGATCGACAGCCAGAACAAGTCACTGCAGCGGCAGCTGACCGACACCGAGATCCAGGTCAGTATCCTCGAAGAGGAAAACCGGCAACTAAAGGCCCAGTCCAACAGGACCTGGTTCCTGACAGGCGCCGGCGTTCTGTTCGGGGGCGTACTCCTCGGGCTGATACTGCCCCGCATGCGCTGGCAGCGACGGTCGCGTTACGACAGCTTCTGAGAACCGCTGCGGCACCCGGTCCGGCCCCGGCTGCCGCGGATGCTCAGACCTCCTGACCGGCCAGGAACAACCAGGTTTCGACGACCGTATCCGGGTTCAGGGACATACTCTCGATGCCCTCTGAGACCAGCCAGCGGGCCAGGTCCGGATGGTCGGAGGGTCCCTGGCCGCAGATACCGACGTACTTGCCGTGCCTGCGGCAGGCCTGGATCGTCATGGACAGCATGGCTTTGACGGCGTCGTCCCGCTCGTCGAACAGGTCGGCAATCAGCGCGGAATCGCGGTCCAGGCCGAGAACCAGCTGTGTCATGTCGTTCGATCCTATCGACATGCCGTCGAAATGTTCCAGGAACTGGTCGGCCAGGATCGCGTTCGACGGCAGTTCGGACATCATCACGACCTTGAGACCGTGCTGGCCGCGCCGCAGTCCGTTTTCAGCCAGCAGGTCGACCACGGCCTTGCCCTGCGCCACGGTCCGGACGAAGGGGATCATTATCTGGACGTTGGTCAGTCCCATCTCGTCGCGTACCTTGCGCAACGCGCGGCACTCCAGTTCGAAGCACGGCTGGAAACTTTCCGATACGTATCGAGCCGCGCCACGGAAACCCAGCATCGGGTTCTCTTCTTTCGGCTCGTAAGCGTCGCCGCCGATGAGGTTCGCATATTCATTCGACTTGAAATCGGACAGGCGGACGATCACCGGTTCCGGCGCGAAAGCGGCAGCGATGGTGGCTACCCCTTCGGCGAGTTTGTCGACAAAAAAGGTGATCGGATCCGGATAGCCGGCCATCTGCTCATTGATTGCCTCGCGAGTGTCATCATCGAGCTTGTCATAGTCGAGCAGGGCATTCGGATGAACGCCGATCATGCGATTGATGATGAACTCCAGACGTGCGAGTCCAACACCGCAATTCGGGATGGCGGCGAAGGCGAACGCTCGGTCGGGGTTGCCGACATTCATCATGATCTTGACCGGAATCTGAGGCAATGAGTCCAGCTCGATCTCGCGCTCGTCGTAACGCAGCCGGCCCTCGTAGATATAACCCTCGTCGCCCTCCGCACAGCTGACGGTGACCTCGGTTCCGTCCAGGATGACTTCAGTCGCGTTGCCACAACCGACAACAGCCGGGATGCCCAGCTCGCGCGCAATGATTGCCGCATGGCAGGTGCGCCCGCCACGGTTGGTGACGATGGCTGACGCCTTTTTCATGACGGGTTCCCAGTCGGGGTCGGTCATGTCGGAAACGAGCACGTCTCCCTCCTGGATCCGTGTCATCTCGCTCACGCTGGTGATGACCTTGGCGACCCCGGCGCCGATCTTCTGACCGATGCTGCGTCCCTTTGCTATTACGCTGGAGTGCTCTTTAAGCGTGAATTTCTCTATGGTGCGACCGCTGCGGCTCTGAACGGTCTCGGGCCGGGCCTGCAACAGGTAGAGTTTGCCATCCGTGCCATCCTTGCCCCACTCGATATCCATCGGCCGCTGGTAGTGGTTCTCTATTGTTACTGCCATGCGGGCGAGGCCGACTATCTCGGAGTCCGAAAGGGAAAAGCGCATGCTCTCTGCTTCGTCGACTTCCACCGTCTGGACTGTTTTGCCTGGCGTAGGGTCGTCGCTGAACGTCATCTTGACGGCCTTGCTGCCCATGTTCTTGCGCAGTATCGGGTGCAGGCCCTGCGCCAGCGCCGGCTTGTAGACGTAGAACTCGTCCGGGTTGACAGCGCCCTGCACGACAGTCTCGCCGAGACCATAGGATGACGTGATGAAGACGGCGTCGCGGAAACCGCTTTCGGTGTCGAGTGTGAACATGACGCCGGACGAACCGAGGTCGCTCCGAACCATGTACTGCACGCCGACGGACAGTGCGACGAGCGAGTGGTCGAAGCCCTGGTGTACCCTGTACGCAATGGCCCGGTCCGTGAACAAGGACGCGAATACCTTGTGCAGCGCGACAACCAGGTTGTCCAGGCCGCGGACATTCAGGAACGTCTCCTGCTGCCCGGCGAAGGAAGCGTCCGGGAGGTCCTCTGCGGTCGCCGAAGACCGAACGGCGACCGAGATATCCCGCCCGCCGGACATTGCCTGCCAGGCGGACTCGAGTTCCCTGGTCAGCCGATCCGGGAGCGGGGTATCGAGGACCCAGGAGCGAATCGTTTTTCCCGCCTGGGACAGGGCCGAAATATTGTCGACGTCCAGCGAGTCCAGGATTCCTCGTATTTTTTCGTCGAGCCCGTCGTGCCTGAGGAAATCCCGATAAGCGGCGGCCGTCGTGGCGAAGCCGCCCGGCACGGTCACTCCAAGTTCGCTGAGATTGCTGATCATCTCTCCCAGCGAGGCATTCTTGCCTCCCACGGTCTCGACGTCCTTCATGCCAAGCTCGTTTAGCCCGATAATGTACGGCTCCAAGGTCAGCTCCCTTGTGTTAGGTCGTAGGAAGTGGACAATCGAGGCATGTTTCCGACAATGGTGATCGCACAAGCAGGAGCGGTCGCACATGAAGGTATTCGATGAGCGAACGAACCGTATTCTTTCTTTCTGATCAAACCGGTGTCACTGCGGAAACACTGGGGCACAGTCTGCTTACCCAGTTCGACGGCCAGAAGTTTCGCCAAGTGACTTTGCCATTTATAGATACCGAAGACAAGGCGCGGGATGCGGTTCGAAAGATCGACAAATCCGCCGAGCGAGACGCACTCCGGCCCATCATTTTCTCGACGCTGGTCCAGGACGAATTGAGGTCCATCGTCAAGGATGCGAACGGTTTGCATCTCGATATATTCGATGTTTTCCTGGAGCCTCTCGAGGCCGAGCTCCAGCTCAAGTCGACGCACACGGCCGGTCGTGCGCACGGGATGAGTAACATCGAAACCTACATGAAGCGTATCGAGGCAACCAATTTTGCCCTTGCGAACGATGACGGGGGCATTACCCAGAATTACGAGGTTGCCGACGTAATCCTGGTCGGGGTTTCACGATCGGGCAAAACACCAACCTGTCTTTACCTGGCGCTGCAATACGGCGTCTATGCCGCGAACTTTCCTTTAACCGACGAAGAGTTCGACAGCGGAGCCCTGCCTGAGCTGTTGTTGAAACAGAGAGACAAATTGTTCGGTCTGACGATATCGCCGACGCGCCTTCGGCAGATCAGGAAAGAGCGCCGTCCGCTTGGACAGTACTCGTCCGCGCAGCAGGTTCGCTACGAGATTCGCGAAGCGGAGAAGTTGTTCAGGCGCTATGACATACCGTTCGTCGATACGACCGAGTTCTCGATCGAAGAGATCGCCAGCAGGATACTGGACAGCAAGGGAGTCGAGCGACGCGTTCGGCCCTGAATCGGAGAAGTCTAGCCGTCTTTCTGGCGCAGTGGTACCCGTTTCGGTCACGGAATCACAACGTCCGGCTATGCTATAGTCGATCCATGTTATTTGATCACGAACTGGTTCCGCAGACGATAGCCAGGCCGGGAAGTTTCACCGGCCTCATGTCCGTCTATGAGAGCAATTTCCTGCGCTTGATGCAGGTCGTGCCGGAACTCGAGCGGCTCGACGGCTATTACCAGTCCAAGACCGCGGCAGACTGTACGCTGCACCTCGAAGTACTCGATCGCTCGAGATATACGATAACCGTGTCTCTCTCGTACTTCTTCTATGAGGACGGGCGGCGCATCGCGGATCCGGATATGCGAATCCGCGTATACCTGGACGGGCAATTGGCAGAGGCCATGAGCTTCAACGGCGACCACCGGCACGCAGAGCTGCGGCGCCTTTGGCGCGAGCATCGACGCGAGCTGGGCGCTCGATGGCGGCGCAATGTCGTGCTCAACAAATGGCTCGACTACTTGCGTGACCAGGGTCACTTGATCCTCGAGCGCTGACGTCCCGCCTTGGGACGATTTTGTAAAACTGTCGACTGAATCAAGGTCTTGCGGGCGCCGCGCAGGGATTATCTCCGGAGAGGCGTCGGGCAGCCGGCGCGCATTATGTCAAGGAGCCCGAGTTGTCGAGTTTGCCTGCCATGTTTCGCAGTTCGCCGGAGCAACCCGCCGAGAACGAGAAACTGCTGCAGTTGTACTGGAATCGAAACGAGCTCAAGAAGGAGTTCGCTCGCCTCCAGAAGGAACAGCTTCGGCTCAAGGACAAGATCAAGCAGCAACATGGCAGTGCGGCCAGGCTGCAACAAAAGCTCGATTATCTCGAGGAATTGTTACTGGACCCGGAGTCAGCGCGCAACGTGCTCGTGCATTATCAGCTGCGTGGAATCGCGCTGCGATGCACGCAGAAACTCGAAAAATTTTCGGAACAGCTGAAACAGCAGAGGGAGCAGAAACTTCAAAGCAAGGCGATCGCGGAGTGGACCAGCCGGCAGTCCGAGGATGCCGCCGTTATCGAAGAACGCCTGTATGAGAACCGGCGAGTCATTGCAGGACTCGAGGCGCAGCTTGATGCCGCCCGCCAGATCCTGGAGTCGACTACCGGGATTTTCCGCTTCCTGCAGCGACGGCGCCTGCGTGCGACGATAGAGAGCTTCTGGGCACAGATTCAAGATAGCGAAGGGGCAGGGCAGTCGCTCCAGGCCGAGCTCGATGCGATCCTGGCGCAGACTCCGCCGGATGCGGCAGGCCTCGATATTTCCGCCAAGCGCTCGATCAATTTCATGATCCTGGCATTCGTGCAGCAGCTGGTTATCCAATTCGGAGACGACCAGCTGGTCGGCCTGGTCAAGGAAGCCGGGGACAAGAGCGTCGGGGCCGTAAATTACGGCAGCAAGTACGAGTGTGATCAGTTGATGCGCCGAATTCGCACGAGTTCGGCGACCATCGAGAAGGCCACCGAATTCGCGGACTTGTTGCAGAAACGGGCCCGATTGATCGGCGAAAATGCGATGTTCGACAGCAACGAGACGGCCGTGCCCATTCCGGGATCGGTTTCCACACTGTTCCGAATCGACGCAAACGGCGCCGTCAAAACGGCCGACGCCAACCTGCTCGGGGCCAACTACTGGGGTGTTTCAGAGGTGCTGAGCCGCTAGCAGGCCTCGGCCAAACGACACCGGTCAAGCTGCTCAGATATCCGTTCGATACATCTGACGCTGGAAGCGTGGCGTCGGCAATTGCCGCTCCGCGTTCGACTCGGTGGTCTCAGTCAAGCTGTCGGCGACCGGGGGATGTTTCGCCTCGGCACTGATCGATTCCGGATTGTCGGACCGATCGGCTCCCGATCCGCTGTCGACAGCGACGGCGTCGAACACGTCTTTGACGATCAAGTCCAGCCTGGGTGCAAGGTAGAGCAGCGGGGACTGGGCCTCGGCATCGCGTCCTGACGCGTCGAAAGGAGCCGACATAGCCTCGGTGTCGCTCCCAACCGCGAGATCAACGATTTCCGTCGCGAGGGTGCCAGCCGCTACTTCAAGGCTCTGCAGGTCGCGCGCCATGCGGCCGCAGTCCGGTACGGCGTCGGTGGCGGCAAAACCGGTAACGTGGACTGCCATCGCCAGTAAGGCGAGCGCGCCTTTGACGGCGGATCGTGACTCTTGCGGTCTTAGAAGCGTTTCAAGTGCCGGCCTGGTTGCCATTACGACCTCCGACAGGACCCCCGTGCCCAACGGGTGTTGTAGGCGAGTATAACACCCGTTGGTCGGGGAGCAAGCCCGGAGCAAAAAAGGCTCAGGGCTGGACCTGTGCCGTCTGGGCCGGGGCGGTGCTGACCTGCCGCAGTTCGGCGAGATCGGTAGCTATCGCAGCGGCCTGGTCCAGGTGCACATCCGGCGTATCGTCTTCTTCGAGCGCGTCGAGCGATTCGACCGGGGGCAGCTGCAGAGCCGTCCGGCGGGCATTCTCGCGCTGCAGCCGCCGTTCGAGCTCTGTTTCCCGTTCGGCGCGTCGTGCATCGATATTCAGGGAAACGGTCGAACGCGCCCGAGCCTGAGCGACGTCCTCGATGCCTTCGAGCAGGTAACGGAAGTCCGGGTCGTCCTTGCTCCGGCTCAGGTAATTGGCCGTTAGCGACGTGATCGTCTGGTCGAGCGGCTGGCCGGCCTTGAACTTGGTCGTTCGGATCGTATCCCATGGCAGGGCCGTTTCTCGCACGCTCTCGCCGACCTCGCTGGCGTCGATATGCGATGGGAGTTCGATGTCCGGACTGACGCCGCGGTGCTGCGTGCTTTCCCCGGTGACGCGATAGTACTTGCCTATCGTCAGGGTCAACTGTCCGAGGCCCTCGTCTTCGGCGCGTCGGACATACTGGTCGAGGGAATAAAGATTCTGGACCGTGCCCTTGCCGAAGGTCTGCTGCCCGACGATTACGCCTCTTGCATAGTCCTGGATGGCCGCGGCGAAAATCTCGGAGGCTGACGCGCTGTAGCGATTTACCAGCACGGCCAACGGTCCGTCATAGGCTACCCGGGGGACCGGGTCGGGATCGTCGAGCCGGCTGATCCGGCCATTCGCGTTGCGCAGCTGCACAACGGGGCCGTTATCGATGAACAGGCCGGACAGCGCGGTCGCTTCTGTCAGGTGACCGCCGCCGTTATTGCGCAGGTCGATCACCAGGCCGTCGATGCCCTGTTCCAGCAGTTCGTCGATCAGGCGTTTAACGTCCTTGGTCGTGCTCGTGTAGTCCTTGTCGCCATTGCTGAGGGCCCGGTAATCGCGATAGAAGCTCGGGACGTCGATGACGCCAATTGACCATTCCCGGCCGTCGCGGGGAACGGTAATAACCTTGCTCTTCGCGGCCTGCTCCTCGAGCTTGACCTGGTTTCGTGTCAGGCTCAGCGTCTTTTCGGCCGTGCCGGGCAGCGCGCCGTCGGGAAGGACCTGCAGTCGGACCACGGTATCGGCGGGTCCGCGTATTAACTGCACGACATCGTCGAGGCGCCAGCCGATCACGTCGACCATTTCGCCATCTTCGCCCTGGGCGACACCGGTAATACGGTCCTTCGGCTTGAGCTTGCCATCGATTGCCGCTGGTCCGCCCGGAATGATGTTCACCACGATGACGTAGTCCTCATCGGTCTGCAACGACGCGCCGATGCCGAAATACGACAAGCTCATCTGGATCCGGTACTCCTCCGAATTCCTGGGGGAGAGATAGCTCGAGTGGGGGTCCAGTGTGTGGGCGAACGCATTCATGAATGTTTCGAACACGTCGTCATTCTTGATCTGGTCCAGCCGCTTTATGAAACGCTGGTATCTCTTACTCAGTACGTCCTGCGCCCCGGGCCAATCCTTGTCGGCCAGGACCAGGGTCAGCGCGTCGTTCTTGACCCGCTTACGCCAGATCTCGTCCAGGTCTGCCGTGGTCTCCGCCCAGGCTTGCTCCGCTCGCTCGAACTCGTATTCCTCGTCGACCGTGAAGTCCGGCTCAGTGTCCAGCAGACGCGTCGCGTAATCCATGCGCTCCCGGGCCCGGGTCCGATAGACTTCGAACATTTCGAAAACGGGTGTCAGGGATGCGTCGCCGACCATATCGTCCAGCTGGAAGCGATACTTGTCGAATGCGTCGATGTCGCTCCTGAGGAAGTACATCCTGTTCCCGTCGAGCGCCTCGATATACCCGTCGAGCACCGCGCTTGAAAGCTCGTCGTCGACCGACGCGTGGCTGTAATGGGATCGTTGCACGAACTCCTTGACGAGTTGCCCGATCCGCTCATGGCGGGCTTCCGGTGCAAGAGCGGCGTCGTCGAGAGTCGACGGCGTTGCCGCGAGCCCGGAGTATGCGACCAGCCCGAAAACGACAGCGGCAGCCGTTGCGCGGTAGCCATTCACTAGTTTGCTCAAGCAGTCTCTCCGTCCAGATGCCCACGGTTTTGCATTTTTCCCAAGTGGGCTAGGCTAGTAGGCAACCGACCGCCGATCAAGGGCGGAATCGGCAATTTGGCCATATGGCAGCCCCCGAACAACGGTACGCCGGGGGCTCGGGAGCCGAACCTATGCGTCCTCTGACGGTCATCACGGGCATCGTGCTGGGATCCTGCCTGTCGATCAGCGCGGGGCTGGCGGCAGTGCTCGTCATCTTCCTGGTACTCGGAGACGAATATCCCCGGCTCCAGTACGAATTCCGGCCGCTGACGCAGAGCCTCGCGATCTTCACAGCTATGACCGTTATTTCGGCTCTGAGTTTCTACTGGCTGGTCGTGGAGCACAGGTGGCGGTTTGCCGCCCAGGCCGTATTGTGGCTGGCCCTGCTGGGCACGGGTTACTATTTCTGGCCCTAGGGTACGGTCGGGGGTACGCCACGACCCCTTATGTACAAAGCGTTGCGCGTATTCAGAATAATTTCAGGCGCGGCTTGACCGTCTTCGAGTCGCGACCCTTGCGGCGGCGATGCATCTTCTCCTGCAAATCCGCTCGCCGCGCGGCGAGCCAGTCGTCCCGCGTGATATCCGTGGTCCGGGCCTTCAGGCCGGACCGGGACCCTGCCCGAAATGCGCAAAAATCCTTGTAGGCCTCGAGCTCATATTTGAGTTCACGGACGACCAGTTCGATCATGATCGCGTCGTCGAGAAACCCGAGGCCAGGAATGTGGTCCGGAATGAGGTCTTCGGGTTCCGCGAAATAGGCAAGGGCGTTGAGGACCCTGGCGGCGTCTTCCTCGGGCAGGCGCCACTCGTGATCGGAAAGCATATCGATCATTGTCTTCAACGCGTCGAAACGCGTCCGAATAAATTCGGGAATCCTGCGTGTCGCGGCTTCGTCAAGAAGGCCCTGGGCTGCGGCGACTATATCCTCGGGGCGAGCGGCAGCCGAAGCCTGCCGGGCCTCCCGCATTATCAGCTGGAAATGACGGAGGTCGTCGTCCGAAAGATCGAATACGACACGAAGGTTCATGCACGAGGTTCCTGGGTTTCGGTGCCGCGGAGCGTAACGGGCGACAGGCGGCGCGTCAAAGGATGCGCCGGTCGGCGCCGCAACCGCTGAAAACGTGGCCGGGCTATTTTGGCCGACGGCTCCAGTTCCTGGAGCGGTCGAACTGGCCCGTATTGTATGGATCGAAACCCTTGCCGGAGTCCTCTTCGAGGCTGTCCTCGTCGATGATCGTCAATTTTTCGTGAGTGCCCGTGTCTTCCCGGATGTAGCGGTTCCGCATGAGAACGTTCTTGCCGGGACCGCCGTCTTCAATGCGGCCTTCGAGTTCCGGGCGAAAACTGACGCCGCCAGGCGACCCGGCCGGCGGTTTCGGTGCTTCCTGGGCCTTGGGCGGACGTGGGCGTGCGTGGGCGCCCGTGGCCCGGAGACGAGCTTCGGGTTTCGGCTTGCCTTCCCCGCGGAAGAATTTGAGTCCCAGCCATTTCATAAAGCGTTGCATAGTCCTGAATTTATCCGCTGTCAGCTTCGTTTGGTCGTGGCGCCTCACTCGGCACGCCGCATTACATATTTTGTACGGATTGCGAAATAATTGCCGGGGAAATCACGAAATCTGTGAGTCGGGTCACATACCCGGGCATGCGTTGTTGCGCAGCCGGACGTCAGCGTGTTCGAGGCGCAGCCGGACGGTCGACCGCAAAGAAAAACCGGAAGGAAAATCGCAGGATCTGGCAGATAAGGTACGGGGACAGGACCAGGAACCAAACGACACCGTCCCCGGACCGGATGGCGGCATGAATCTGGCCGTAAAAGTCCTGAAAACCTGCGCCCCCATAGTCGCCGAACACGAGCTGCCCGACAAAGAAGACGGCCATCGGCAGGAAAAGCATGCCGAGAAGGAGAAATCCGAGAAAAAGCGCCAGTTCTCGAAGCGCCTTGCCTTTCAGAGTCGTGTCAACCACCGTCGATGCTACGCCAGCGAGCCGCCCGTGGGCCCTCATCCTTCAATATCCAGGGCCAGGGGTCAAGGAGCGCATTCCCGCTGCAGGCAGGACGCGGATTTCAGGCGCTGAACCCGATCAGGAAGGCGGATCGACCGGCCGATTCCGGCGACGCTTGCGCAAGACCGATATGGCGAGGTGCAGGCAGGCTGCAGAGAAAAGTACGTAGTGCGGCAGTACCCAGAACCACTCGTTGATGTACAGGGTTGCAAAGAATGCGCCAAAACCGGCGGTCAGGTAGAAATACGGCAGGCAATCGTAAAGCAGCCGCGGTAGCCAGATCTTGCGCGTGAGGATGCTACGTGGTTTCCGGTCAGTTATGCTGATCGTCTGGGTGGCGAGAAGGTCCGCTTCCGTTCTGGACGACATCTTGGTCACTGGCTGCCTGGTTGCCGCGTAAATATAAGCCTAACTGATCAAGCGGCGCCTTACCGTGATCACACTCACAGTACGCAAATCGAACCCGATCCTGCGGACTCCTAGCGCTTGTGACGTTCCTCGAACAGGAACTCGGCAGCACCAATCCGGACCTTGTCGCCATTCCGCAGGGCTTGTTCGGATATCCGGAAACCGTTGACATAAACGCCGTTCTTGCTACCCCAGTCGACGATTCGGGTTCCACGCTCATCCGTCAGGATGACCGCATGGCGCCGACTGATGAACTGGGCGCCTAGCTGGATGTCGTTCTGAGCCGTGCGGCCCACAGTCAGCCGGTTCTTGAATAACGGAAAACGCAGTTCCTGCCCATCGACGTTGCCGATTAGCAGGCGCGTCGTTCGATCACGCTCGCCCGGCGTTCGATCGCTTTCCGCGGATGCGATCTGATCGTCCATTTCCCCGATTGCGATTTCGAGTTCACCCAGGGATTGACTCGTCCTGCTGCGACCCGACAATTCTGCAAGCAGGGCCGAAATAGCACCGTCCTTGTTTGCGATCTTGCGGTCGCGATCCTCCAGTTCCTGCTCGAGCGACCGAACTCGGCGCTCCAGTTTCTTCATCCTGTCGCCATGACTCTCCTCGACGGCGGACAGTTGCTCCTCGAGGGCCTGCCGATAGGTCTTATTGTCTATCAGGTCGGAAGTCAGTTGCTCATTGATGCTCTGATGTCCGACGATTGTGTCCTGTGCCGAACTCAGTTCGAAGCGCAATTGCCGTACTTCCCTTTCGAATTCACTCTTCTGGGCAAGGTTCGACTGATGCAGCAATTCCAGCTCCCGATTCACCGCCTCCAGCCTCTCCTCGAGACCGAGCGCCCGGACGCGTTCCTTGTCACAGGCTGACTGCAGCGCTTCATTGCGTGACCGGAACGGCTGCAACTGATCGCGTTGTTCGTCTACCATCCTGCGCAGCTCGTCGGCGTGCTGCTCTGCCTGCCGAATGCGTTGCGAGAGCACTGCGACGTCCTGACGCGCCGTCGCAAGCTGGCCTGCCTGCTCGGCAATCTTCAGATCCCTGGCACGTACTTCGCCTTGTTCATAGTTGGCGAGTTCGGATGCCAGCTCCCGTCTTGCGCGGACCGCTTCCCGCAGTTCCTGGCGCAGTGACTTCAGTTCCGTCCGGAGTTCATCACGCATAGCGGCCGTGCTTGCGAGTTCCCCCCCCAACGATTCTCTCTCGCGTAGCGCGTCCTCTAGCTGCGCTCGAGTCGAGGTGAGCTCGGACTCACGTGCCGCGAGATCCGCTTCGAGTTTGTCCCAGGCCCCGCGCCGTCCGTCGATATATGATTTGAGATCCTGCAGCTCGACCTGGAGCGACTCCACCTGGTTGGCTTGCTGTGGCGCCTCCGTTGGGGTGGCTGGTAGAGCCGTGTCGATAATGGTATCGCTGAGTACCGGGACATCGTCTTCGAGCGACGCCGAATTTTCCTGATCGGTATCTGTCGACGTCGCCCGGCTTGGCGCCTGCGCGATTTGTGCTTCCAGAGCTTGCAGATCGTGGCGGCTCCTGCGCAGGTCGCGGTCGCGCGCCGCCAGGCTCTTGTGGGCTTCTTTTAGGTCTCTCTGCAGAATGGTGCCCAGTTCTGCGCGGGCGGCAATCTCCTTTTCGGCACCTGTGAGACGTGACTGCAGTTGCTCATTATCGAACAGCAATTGCTCGACCCTTTCTCGCTCACGCTTCAGTCGCGCACGCAGTGCCGCTTCGTCTTCGTTCGCAGTTTCTTCATCCGCGAACGGGAATGTATTGGCGTCGAGCTCGCATTCGGACTCGCGCAGCAACATGCTGTCCGTGAGGGCTTCAAGCTCGGATGTCGGCGCGTCGTCAGGGCGGGCCGAAATATTCTTGCTCTTGTTGTCGCCGGCCATGCGGCTGATTCTAACACGAAGACAATCCAGGCAGCCGATGTCGCTTCAGCGCGGACGGCTTGCCGGATTACGTAAAGTGAGACGCGATAGCAATCCTCATCAGTCGGCGGCAACGGCTCTGCCTTGCGCCCAGAGACGAAGCGCTTCCATGTCCTCTCGCATGAGAACCGACAGGGGCTTGGTCTGCCGGATCTCCTGGGCCAGGTAGCGCGTGCCCAATGCGTCGCCGGCAGCCCGGGCGCTGTAAAGCGCCGCAACCACGATTTGTTCGATTTCCGCGCCGGAGAATCCGGCCGTGATCTTCGCGAGTCCAGCCGTGTCGATACTGGCAAGGTCCTGGCCACGCTGGGTAAGGTGTATTTCGAAAATCGACTTGCGTACCGCAGCAGACGGCAGGTCGACGAAGAACACTTCGTCGAATCGGCCTTTGCGTACGAGTTCCGGCGGCAACGCCTTGATGTCGTTCGCGGTTGCAACGACGAAGACCTTGCGCGACTTCTCTGCCAGCCAGGTCAGAAAAGACCCGAGGACTCGCTGCGTCGTTCCGGTCTCGCCGCCACGCCCTGCCAGGCCCTTTTCGATTTCATCGATCCATAGGACGCAGGGAGCCATTGTGTCGGCGGTTCGAAGTGACGTCCTGAGGTTGCGTTCCGTTTCACCGTGGTACTTGTTATACAGCGCCGCGAAATCCAGTCGCAGCAGCGGAACCCCGAACACGCCGGCTGTAGCCTTCGCCGCCAGGCTCTTGCCGCAACCCTGCACGCCGAGGAGCAGGATACCCTTCGGGGCGTCGAGTGCATCGACGTCCGTTGCAGCCTCGAACGCCCCGCGTCGCTTCGACAACCAGGCCTTCAGCCTGCCGAACCCGCCGACGTCGCTGAACCGCGCCGTGTCGTACTCGTACTGCAGGATCCCGTCGCGGTTCAGCAGGCGGTATTTCGCCTCCATGACCGCCGGCAGATCGCTGTGTGCTATGGCCCCGTCCATGTAGACCGCATTGCGAGCGAGTCTTTCCGTATCGCTGAAAGACAGTCCTGCCAGGTTTGAAGCCAGTAATTCCATCGCCCGTGGATCCACCTGAACCGGATGGCCCGGATGTTCCTGCGAGTAGTCGGCGATAGTCTTCTCGATCATGGACATGCGCTCCTGCGGGGACGGCAGGGTCATCTCAAAGCGCGCAGCGTAGCTGTCGAGTTCACTCGGGAGCTCGATCCGGTGGCTGATCAGTATCAGTTGGCGTGAGATGTCCGTGAAGCGAATGCAGATGTCTTTCAGTAATCGGACCTTGACCGGGTCCTGCAGGTAGGGGTGAAAATCGAGCAGTACGTAGACGCCCGGTTTTGTGACGGCACGGATGTGCCGCAAGACCTCTTCCGGATCCGAGTTGTGCAGCTGCGGCTCGAGCGAGATGTCGAGGCGCTGCAACCCGTCGGTCACGGTCCAGCGGAACAACGGGACGTAATCCTGCCGGTTACGCTGCAGCGTCAGATCCATGATCATGTCGAGCACGCGGGCCTCGTCACCGGTCTCGATGACTACGATCGGCGTGCGCGATCGAAAGATCAGCTCCAGGTCCCGCTGCCTGTTCATTGCCCCTGCTGCCATGCGTCTGCCCGATGCCGCGGCCAATATTGCATAATCCTGACGCGTACGAAGGCCTTCGTCCTTGAGCTTCGTCACCAAATCGGCCCGAGGTTGGCGCCAATCGGGGGACCTGGGACACAGTTCCTGTGCCAGGCGGGCCGGCCCGGCTATGGTGAGGGCTCGCCGATACCGAGGTATTCCGAATGCCTGCATGCTCATCCGGAATTCAGTTGGCGACGCTCCTGCTGGCCACGGTCATCTTGGCGGCGTGCGCCGGAGAGCCGCCAAGATCCGCACCCGCTGTGGCGCAGCCGGCCCCCCCTGCCGTCGGCAGCCGATCGCAAGGCGGCGTCAGCCGCAGGGCGGCACAGGTCGCGGTCAAGCAGGTCGGGGTCCCGTACCGCTACGGGGGGCACGGCGAAAGCGGCTTCGACTGCTCAGGCCTGGTGCATTTCGCGTACTCGCGGGCGGGCAAGTCATTGCCCCGAACGACGCATGGCCTGTGGCGGGAACTGGAGCCGGTACCGAGCCGGGATCTGCGCGTCGGCGACGTGCTGTTCTTCGACATCGAGGGCAAGGTGTCCCACGTCGGTTTGTACCTGGGAGCAAGTCGGTTCGTGCACGCGCCGTCATCCGGCCGGGAAGTATCGATCGCGAGCCTGGACTCGGATTTCTACCGCAGCGCTTTCGTGCGGGGAGGGCGTCCCCGCTAGGCTCTCAGGCTGGCCATCGGCCGACCAGCCGGGGTCACACCGGGTCGTCGGCAATAAAGACCTTCAACTGGTCCGACAGGCCCTTGCAGGCACGTGACTGGGTGCGCGCGATCAGGGGAATGGGCACGACGATGGCGGGCAGGAAAGAGGTGCCGCTGAAGTCCGCGCTCACCCTGCCGGCATCCTCGAGGCCGGCAAGGTCCCAGACAGAGGCCTCGTAGTTGGCATCGTTCTGCCACCACGCAAAACCGAAGCACCCGCCGCCGCCGGGGCCGGCCGCACAGGACAGGCTGCCACCGCCCGCGACGCGATCGGTATCGCCGTCGAGCCAGATGACGTAACGAACACCCTTGGAACGAATGATGTCGGCGACGCCGGGCCGGGACATCAGCTCCGGCAGTCCTTTCGTGTCGGCCGGCGCCGTGCGCGGCTCGAACCACGGGAACAGGGCATCGACGAATTCGCCCGTCGGTATCACGCGCAGGCCGGAGGAACCCCGGGATATCGCGTCACCGACACAATTGATGAAGCCGCTCTCGGTTTCGTTCCCGAGGTGGTAGCTCTTGGCCATGATGACCACGCCTTCGCCTTCGCGGATGCCGGTCTCTCCGGTGCGGCTGTCCTCGATGCGGGAAGTCACACAGGCCGAGAGGGACAGCACGGCGACGACCAGCATTCCGGCGCGCCCGTAATTCCCGACAAGCCTGCTCTTACCCTGCGTCATCATTCAATTCCTCCACGGCGGTCGTCTTGATGACGGAGTCGGAACCCGCATCCGACTGCGCGTTGGCCTTGGCCAGGCTGCTTATTCCAGTCGTCTTGTCCATCTGCATGATAATGAGCGCGGCGGCGTCACGCATTGCCAGCACTGCGGCCCGGCGCAGCGCCTCGTCACCGCCGAACGTGGATGTCTGGCTCTTGCCATAGGCGCTGATCGGCCAGTTCGCGATCTGGGTACCCTGCCGGTCGAAAATCTTGATCCGATACCTGATCCAGACCGCAAATGCATCGGTCTGGCTCTGCTCCGGCACCGAGAACTCGAACGCGTCGATCGAGGGTTCGATCAGTGCATCGACCCCGAAGGACGACGGATCGCCATCGCCCTGGACGACCTTGAAGTCCCGGAACATCGAAGCGAACAGCTTGTTGAACAGTAGCTTGTTCGACTGGCCGAGGTCGATCTGCCACTTCTCCTTGCCGATGACCTGTTCCTGGTGGATGAAATGGTCGAAGGCCTCGGGATAACGAGCGCCCACGGCGATTGGAATCTGTGGTACCAGCGGATCCGGAATCGTTGGGTCCCGGAGTGCGACATCGGTCGAGCAGCCTGCCAGCAAGGCCAGCAGGGCAGGGATCAGGATACGTTCAGGCCTGCGTGACATGTATTCGTCGTGTTCCCGGGGGCGGCGCGCGGCCCCGTCTCGTTCTCGTACTCAGAGCAATTCCGGGCGCCAGAGTTCCGCGATTCTGGCGGTGCAAGCTCGTCTCCGACTTTAGTGCGGCGGCAAGCGGAGTGCAACCGGACGGCGCTCGGCTGCGTGTCAACGTCGATCGGTCACGGTTCGTCATTCAGGTCGTTGAAATCGTCCGTATTTTCGGTATTCCGTTGCGACTTTTCCGAGGCCCGGACCAGGCTGCCAGTTAGGCGAACCAGGCGAGCGGAGGCTCCTCGGTCAGCGCGACCTGCTCACGCAGGGAGAGCAGGTGTTCCTCCCAGTAGCGCTGCGAGCCGAACCATGGAAACGCTGCCTCGAATGCCGGGTCATCCCTGCGCCGTGCCAGCCAGGCGGCATAGTGCATGATGCGCAAGGTCCGCAGCGCTTCAACGAGATTCAGTTCTCTGGCGTCAAAACGCCTGAATTCCTCGTACCCCTCGAGCAGGATCCCGAGCTGGCCGGTCTGCTCGTCCCGGTCTCCCGAGAGGAACATCCATAAGTCCTGGACCGCCGGCGCGCTGCGGCAGTCGTCCAGGTCGACGATGTGCAGCCTGTCCTCGTCGACGAGAACGTTGCCGATATGGAAGTCGCCGTGCAGGCGGATGTAACGTGTTCGTCCGGCGCGCTCGTAGCAGGCTTCCACATTGGCCAGCACATGTTTGGTAACGCCTCGGTAGACCTCCGCCAGCTCCGGCGGCATCAGTCCGCTGGCCAACAGGTACTCGCGCGATTCGTATCCATAACTGTCGATGTCGAGCGCAGGGCGATGCTGGAAGTCCCTTATTTCGCCGGTCAGGTGGAGCCTGGCCACCAGCCGCCCCAGCTGCCGCAACAACTGATGATCCTCCAGGTCCGGGGCCCGCCCACCCATGCAGGGTGAGACCGAGTACCGGAAGTCCTGGTAGACGTGCAGCGTGCGCCCCTCCGCCGGGAGCGGTGCGACGACCGGAAGGTCATTCGCTGCCAGTTCCGCGGCGAAGGCGTGTTCCTCGAGTATCGCGTCGTCCGACCAGCGACCGGGCCGATAGAATTTCGCTACGACCGCGTCGCCGTCATCGACGCCGACCCGATATACGCGGTTTTCGTAGCTGTTCAGCGTAAGCAGCCGCCCGTCGCAGCTATATCCAAGGTTTTCGAGCGCTGCCAGTATCTGCTCGGGCCCGAGACTTGCGTACGGATGGGGAGTGTCGCGGCCTGAACCCATCTTGCTGGACGATCGGCGCTGCTCCCCGGCCTTGCGCTCACGCGCGCAGGCGGGAGTCGCGCCGGCGATCGGCCTCCGTCAGCAGTTTCTTGCGCAGGCGAATGAAATTCGGAGTCACCTCGACCAGTTCGTCGTCGTCGATGAACTCCAGCGCCTGTTCCAGCGAAAAGCGAATCGGCGGCGTCAGGATGATGTTTTCGTCGCTGCCGGCCGCTCGAATGTTCGTCAACTGTTTCGCCTTGGTCGGGTTGGCGACCATGTCGGACTGTCGGCTGTTTATGCCGACGATCATGCCCTCGTACACGGCGTCGCCGTGGCCGATGAGCAGTCGCCCCCTTTCCTGGAGGTTGAACAGCGCATAGGCAAGCGCCTTGCCGTTTACCATGGAGACGATCGCGCCGTTCTTGCGCTGGCCGATCGAGCCGGGCAGGAAGCGATCGTACTTGTCGAAGACGTGATACATTAGGCCGGTCCCCGAGGTGACCGTCAGGTACTCGGTGCGGAACCCGATCAGGCCGCGGGTCGGGATGCGGTAATCGAGACGCATGCGTCCCTTGCCGTCGGGCATCATCGAAACGAGTTCACCCTTGCGCTCGGCGATACGAGACATCACCGCGCCCTGGAAGGCTTCTTCGAAATCGACCGTCAGCTGCTCCCAGGGCTCCTGGGTTACGCCGTCGACCTGGTGGAGGATCACCTCCGGCCGGGATACGGCCAGCTCGTAGCCCTCGCGGCGCATGTTTTCGATCAGGACCGACAGGTGGAGCTCGCCGCGACCGGCGACGCGGAACTTGTCCGGATCCTCGGTCGGACGGACGCGCAGGGCGACGTTGTGCTTGAGTTCCTGGTCCAGTCGCTCCTTGATCTGGCGGCTCGTCAGGAACTTGCCGTCCTGGCCGACAAACGGGGACTTGTTGACCTGGAAGGTCATGCTTATCGTCGGCTCGTCCACGGCGAGGGGCGGCAAGCCCGCCGGCTGGTCGCGCGGGCAGAGCGTGTCCGAGATATTGAGATTGTCGATGCCGCTGAATACGACGATATCGCCGGCTTCCGCCGCCTGGACCTTGAGGCGCTCGAGACCGCTGAACCCGTAGAGTTCGAGCAGCCGGCCGCTGCGGACCGACCCGTCGGCCGCTACGATGCTGACGGACGAGTTGGCCCGAACCCGGCCGCGCTGGATCCGGCCGATGCCGAGCAGCCCGACGTAGGGGTCGTAATCCAGGCTTGACACCTGCAGCTGCAACGGGCCGTCGAGATCGACATCGGGCGGCGGCACCTGGTTCACGATCGCCTCGAACAGCGGGGTCATGTCCCCGCTGCGAACGTCGGCTTCGAGCCCGGCATAACCCTGGAGGGCCGAGGCATAGATCACCGGGAAGTCGAGCTGTTGGTCGGTCGCGCCCAGGCGATCGAACAGGTCGAAGGTCTGGTCGAGCACCCAGTGCGGCCGCGCGCCGTCCCGATCGATCTTGTTGATCACGACGACCGGCCGTAGCCCGCGCGCGAAGGCCTTCTGGGTCACGAAACGCGTCTGCGGCATCGGCCCGTCCACGGCATCGACCAGGAGCAGCACGCTGTCGACCATCGACAGCACGCGCTCGACCTCGCCGCCGAAGTCGGCGTGTCCGGGCGTATCAACGATATTGATGTGGTAGTTGTGCCAGTCGATTGCGGTGTTCTTGGCGAGAATGGTTATCCCGCGCTCCCGTTCGAGATCGTTGGAGTCGAGCACGCGATCAGGCACGATCGTCCGGGCGGCAATCGTGCCGGATTGCTTGAGGAGCTGGTCGACCAGCGTTGTCTTGCCGTGGTCGACATGGGCGATGATGGCGATGTTTCGCAACCGCTCGATTCTGGACATGGGTGCTGCGTGCAGGACGGAAAGAGGCGCGGATTATAGAGATGGGCAGGGTGAATTGATACGGGCGGAGAGATCGAGGTTTTCGAGGCCCTGCTGCCCCCGGGAACCGGCCCGGTGTACCATGCGCTTCCTGCAGCGGGAAGGCCAATGAAGCTATACGAGCACGTTACCCACGACGTCGACGACAGCCCGGCCGGGCCGGGCACGATCGCCTTTTTCGACATGGACGGCACCCTGATTTTCGGGTATTCGATTCTGTCCATATTCCGCGAAAGCGTGCTGACCCGTCGGTTGGCGCCCGGCGACGCGCTGCGGCAGTTTTTCGCCCTGGTCAGCCAGGCCGTGGACGGGACCGATTACGGCAAGATGCTCGAAGAGGCAGCCGGCCTGCTGCGCGGGATGCCGGAGCAGGAATTCGTCGAGCTGGGCGAGTCGGTCTTCGACAAGTACGTCGCGGCGTCGATCTACCCGGAATCCAGGGCGCTGGTCCGGGCCCACCTTGCCCGGGGCCATACCGTTGCGATCGTCTCGTCGGCGACGATCTACCAGGTCGCCCCGGTCGCGCGCGAACTGGATATCGGGCACCAGCTGTGCAACCGCTTCCAGGTGCGTAACGGCAAGTTCACGGGAAGCGTGCAGCGACCGGTCTGCTATGGCACCGGCAAGCTCGACGCCGCGCGGCGGCTGGCGGCGGAGCGGGGCGCTGACCTGCCTTCCTGTTTTTTCTACACGGACGGACTCGAAGACTTGCCGCTGCTCGAAGAGGTCGGATACCCGCGACCTCTCAACCCGGATGCCAGCCTGGAAAGCGCGGCCCGCCGGCGCAACTGGCCGGTACGGCGCTTTTCGAGCCGCGGACTCCCAGGCATTAAGGAGTTCGTCCGCACCGGGCTCGTTTACGGCGCGTTCATGTCGGCTGCGCTGCAGATCATTCCGACCTGGATCCTGAACCAGTCACGCCGCGACGCCGTGAACCTGGCGGTCACCACCTGGGGAGAATTCGGCAGTGCGCTCGCGGGCATACGGATCAAGATCCGTGGTGAGAACTACCTTTGGGAGCGGCGTCCGGCAGTCTTCCTGTTTAACCACCAGAGCGCTATCGACGTGCTCATCATCGCCAAGCTGCTGCGCCGGGACTTTACGGCTATTGCGAAGCAGGAGATTGCGACGAACCCGTTGGTCGGCCCGGTATTCCGGGTCGCGGACACGGTGTTCGTCGATCGCAAGAATCACGAGAAGGCCCTCGAGGCGCTGAAGCCCGTGGTCCGGACCCTGAAGCAGGGCCTGTCCGTCGCGATCGCACCGGAGGGGACCCGCAGCCACGGCGATCGGCTGGGTCATTTCAAGAAGGGTCCCTTTCATGTCGCGATGCAGGCGAAGGTGCCGATCGTGCCGATCGTGATCCACAACGCCACCGACGTTCTTCCGAAGGGCGGCTTTTTCGTGCATCCGACGACCGTTTACGTGGACGTCCTTCCGCCGGTCATGACGGAGGCCTGGACGGCCGAATCCGTCGATCAGCACGTGGAGGACGTTCGCCGCAGCTACCTGGAGACGCTGGGGCAGCACGAGGAGCCCCCGACGCAGGCGAAGATCAAGCGCGTGAAATAGCGGTCCGAGCGCGCCGCATTACTCGAGTTCGAAACTCATGCCCGCGTTCTGCTGCAGGCGCTCGATCAGCCGCTGGCCCAGCGCGGAGGCGGGCGTCCAGAAACCGCCGGGGACCTCCAGGTCGTCGGCCGCGAGGCAGACGGCGCTTTCGGCCAGCATGCGGCTGGTCGCACCGTAGCCCGGGTCCCGATTGCCCTTCACCCGGGCCCGGAGTTCCTTTCCCGAGGCAGTCGTTCCGACCAGGATCATGTTGAAGAAACCGTTTTCGCGCGCCTCGCGATCCGGCCCCTCCCCGGGCTCGGGAAGCAGCCGCTGGACCAGGTACCGGCGCAGGAAATCGCTCGAGGCCGCGGCGACAAATCCTCCCAGCCCGGCGGTCATTGAGGCGGCTTTCAGCCAGCCGGCCGGTCCGCGCCCGGCGATCGTGGCTTCCGAGTAACGGAAGTCGCGTCCCCAGGGGTGGCCCATCAGGGCATTGCTGCGCCTGACGACCCGCATGTTGATCGTTGCCATGACAAAGGGAGCCGTCCAGACACCGAGTTCGTCGCTGAAGGCGACGCCGTACTGGTCACGGCCGTCCGGCCCCTGGCGCTCGCCGGCCGGGTTCAGGCTGTAGGGGTCGGTCATCGTCCGGGCGACGGCCCGGTCGCTGCGCGCCTCCTCGATAGCGTTCAGCATGCTGGCGACCGTGCCACCGCTCGCCCCGCCGCGCATCGCGCGCACCAGCAGCGTGACCTGCTTGCAGGGCTCGCCGAAGTGCTCGAGAGACTGCTGCTGCAGGAACAGCACGCCCAAGTCGGAGGGTATGGAGTCGAAGCCGCAGGCGTGCACGATCCGCGCGCCGCTGGCAGCGGCGTTTTCGTGGTATGCATCGATCATGCGGCGCATCCACTGGACTTCGCCAGCGAGGTCCACGTAATCGGTGGCACTTCGGACGCAGGCTTCGACCAGCGGGCTGCCGTATTTCGCGTACGGACCAACGGTCGTCAGCATTACGCGGGCGCGTCCGGCCAGCTCCGCCAGCGTCGACGGCGAATCGCTATCGGCCTGGAATTGCGGCACGCGACCCGGGTCGACGCCGATCTCGCTCATGACACTGCGCAGCTTGCCGGGTTTGCGCGCAGCCACGGCCCAGCGGAACTCCGGCGTATCACCGTAACGCTCATGCAGGTATTCCGCGACAAGGCGGCCGGTGAAGCCAGTCGCGCCGTAGACAACGACGTCGAAATCGCGGTTTTCTCGAGCAGCAGGCGGCGCCATGCGGGAAGCCTAGTACCACGGCGAGGACGGCACAACAGCATGTCGGCATGCGAGGCCGTGTCGATAGCTATTGCCGTTGGTCGCCGGGTTGCGGATCATCGCTGATTCGGGCCCAACCCGCGCAGCGCCGGGCGGGGGTCCGGACCTGTTTCTGCCTGTGCCTGACCGAGAGTAGTCATGACCAAAAAGAGCTTTATTATCCTTGCCCTCCTGTTTGCATTGCCGGCCCTGCCGCAGGAATTCGAGCACGAACCGGTCGTCACGCTGGGTACGCCGCAGATCCTCAATGATGCATCGGTCCTGCCGGGCTCCGGCCTGGTGTCGACCGGGCAGCCGAATGCGGAGGTACTCGAGGCGGCGGCAAAGGCCGGCTACGTGGCGGTCGTCGACATGCGCCTGCCGGAAGAGGATCGCGGGATCGACGAGCGCGCCGTTACCGAGAGGCTCGGCATGAGCTACGTGGCCTTTCCGATCGGCGCGCCGGACACGGTCACCTGGGAAAACGCGGCGGCGCTGGACGAGATTCTGGCCGGCTTCGACGGGCCGGTGCTGATGCACTGCGCGAGCGGCAACCGCGTCGGCGCACTGCTGGCGCTGCGCGCGAAAGCAAACGGTGCCAGCAGCGAGCAGGCGCTCGAGATCGGCAAGCAGGGCGGCCTGACGCGCTACGAGAAGGTCGTCCGGGAGCGCCTCGAGCTCGAATAGGCCTAGAAACGGCCCGCCTGGTAGTCGAAGAAGGCGCGGCGCAGTTCTTCCTGCGTGTTCATCACGAACGGACCGCCGCGCGCGATCGGTTCTTTCAGTGCGCGAGCCGAGACGAGCAGGAAGCGGGCCTCGGCGGAAACGGACTCCGCTTCGACGATCGACCCGTCACCCAGTACCGCGAGGCTGCCCTCGTCGACGCGGGTGCCGTTGATGTCGAGGCGGCCCTGCACGACGAACGCGAAGGCGTTGTGCATCTCCGGCAGGGGCTCGGCGAACACACGTCCCGCCGCCAGCCGTATATCCAGGTAGATCGGGGCCGTCGGCCGGCCGATAACCGGGCCTTCCGTCCCCAGCCGCGTCGTGCCGGCGATCACGGCGATTCGCTGGTCGCCGTCGCGGGTTTCCACGGGGATCTCGTCGGCCGGGTACTCGTGGTACGCGGGCGGCACCATCTTGTTGGCCGCCGGCAGATTGACCCAGAGCTGGGTGCCCCACATCAGCCCCTGGTCCTGCTCGGGCATCTCGGAATGGACGATGCCGCGGCCAGCCGTCATCCACTGGACACCACCGGGACGGATGATGCCCTCGTTTCCCGCGTTGTCCCGGTGGCGCATCTGGCCCGCGAACATGTAAGTCACGGTCTCGAACCCGCGGTGCGGATGGGGCGGGAAGCCGGCGATATAGTCGTCCGGATCGTCCGAGCGAAACACGTCGAACAGCAGGAAAGGGTCCAGGTGGTCCAGCGCATGTGTGCCGATGATCCGGGTCATGCGCACGCCGGCGCCGTCGGACGCCGGCAGGCCCGGCGTCACCAGGCGCACGGTCCGGACGGCGTTGTCGGATGTCGGTGTCATGTCGGATTGCCGGACTGATCGGGGGGCCGCATTTTCAGATCATGCCCGTCGAATGGCAAGTACGAACGCTTATCGTCGCTCACCGGCACCGAGAAAGTCGTTTGCCTGACGACACGATTCACCCCCTGACGGGGTCGGCGGCGGTGACCTGGCTCCTGTCGCCGGGCGGGCATGGTTTCGCGACCGGAGGACGGTTCTTGCTCCAGTCACCGGCACAATGCATTTTGGCGCAACAGACTCATTGGTCACCTGCCATTCTGTTCATTCGTCTTCGGCGGCAACATTGGAGCAACGGCTGAGAGCCTACAGAGCGCTAATTGACGACGACATAGCGCCGGAGTTATTGACACTAGTCCGCGACACGACCAATGCTTGCCGGGTACTGGGCAACGAGCGATTCAAGGATCAGATCGAATCCACGCTCGGCCGATCTGTCCGGCCGGGAAAGCCGGGACCCCCGGCAAAGAATTCCGCCTGAAAAAGCCGTCTATTCGCAAATCGCTGTTCGACCCTATTTTCCTTATTGGTTGCATACTGGCGCGTTCGCGGCAAGCGCTACGCAAGCGTGCAGTTGATCCTCAGTCAGGTTGGGGATAAGTCGCAAATCGTAATCACCGATGGCTTCGTCTTGCCGGAGGAACTCGCAGGCACGATAAGGGTTATCATACTGGTCAGCGGTGATATATGCCTGCGCGTGCGTACGCCAGTCAGCGGTCGCGCAACCGCCATAAATCGCACACTCCTCGGTTGCCAACACGCTTAGCCCTGGCGTGATGTAGCACTGCGTGTACCCCGCCGGGACCGAGTCCGTGTCGTTGTACCCGTCAATAGCCATTATCTCTTCCGGCGTGTAACAGGGACACTCGGATTGTTTGGGTACAACGCAGGGCATCTCGGGGTCCGTAGATCCTTTTCGCTGGTTGTATTTCTCGAGGATCCGCCGCGCAGGGCCTCGTGCATCGAACAATGCCTGAATCTCCTCTTCCGTCAGCGGGACGCTCTCGGAAGAAATATCTTGTGCCTCGCAGTAGGCTACGCACAAGCCGTACAACGCCTGTGTCACGCCATCTGCTTGCAACGGGTCACAGATGGACTCCTGCACCGGTGTTGTCTGGTCTGGCGACTGCGCCATTGCTGTGGACCCTGAAAGGGTAAGCGCGGCCAGGACGATACCGGAAACGCCCAGAATGATGATGTTCATAATGACTCCCCATTCACAATTTAACGATGAACGGTAGCTCGGCGGTCTTGGGGTCCTTCGGGGAGTCATCCATGGCTTCTCGGAGGAAGCGAGGACCCGTGGCTTTGCGTCACCGGCTTTCGCCGGATTTGCCTTTGGCGTGTTTGTCTTTTGCGCCTGACCGCGAAGGTCAGCTATAAGCACAAATGCTTACGGAAACGGACCCGCCTGTCTGCTTCGGTAGACCTGGACCACGTCCAAACCGACGGCGGACTGATAAAGAGATCGGGGTCGAACCGCGAATCATTTTGCTCGCGCAAGCGTGCGTGGAATCGTTAGCTCATCTTTCGAGACCGAAGCCATTGCTGATTGCACCGTCAACCCTGGAAATAGGCCGGTGCCGGTATTGAGTTATAGCTGACTGAAATAAATCAACACGGGCATAGCGGCTAATTTCCGGCAATCGCGGTTCGACCCTATTTTCCCGGCAAATCGCCCCGGCGTCACTCCTGCGCACTGACGGTCGATATGTCGATCAGCGGGTTCGCGGCGATCATGCCGTCAGCCGTGAGCTCGGGATAGGGTTTGCCCAGGGCACGGCAACGTTCGGCGATGTCGGGATACGACCACTCGAACAGCGTACGAGCACGCTCGTCGGGCGTTAGACGCGACTGGTCGTACAAACCTGCCGCGCGCCGCTGTCGCTCGGCCTCGAACAGAATGATGCCGACGACGACCGACACGGTCAGCGACGATCCGTGACCGTGCATCGGAATGGCGACGTGCTCGTCGGCCTCGGCGCGCGCAGCGTCGGTCAGGCCAACGAGTTCGCCCCCGACCATGATCGCCACCTTCTGTGTGTAATCGACATCGCGATAATCGCGCGATCTTTCACTACCGTACGCGGCCACGAGCCGCCAGCCGTCGGCACGTAACGCCGTGAGTGCCGCGCGCGTCGAGCGGTGCGTCGTCACGGCGATCCAGTGCTTCGCGCCGCCCAGGCTCATGTAATTACGACGCGCCAATTCGCCTGTGGAGATTGTGTGCACTTGCTGAATTCCGACGGCGTCGGCCGTGCGGATGATCGCAGAGACGTTGTGTGGTTTGGTTACGGCGTCCATAAACACTGTAAGGTCGGGCTGGCGGGCGTCTAGGGCGCGCTGGTGGCTTGCGGTTGGATCGCGTGTCATCGGTGTTCCTTGGCGCACGTGTACGAACATCGTAGCAGTAGGCTACGTGCGCGAAACGGTACGGCTTCACAATCGCTCGCTTGTGCGTCGGTCCAGCGCTCCAGCTTATGTTTCAAACCACACAGATCGGGGTCGAACCGCGAATTATTGCGCTCGCGCATGCCGGCGCGGGATCGTTCGCTGATATTTCGCGACCGAGGTCGTTGCTGAATTCCCTGTCAACCCGGGAAACAGGTCGATACTGGTGTTGAGCTATGCCGCACTGTAGTAAGTCACACCCGCACAGCGGCTCATTTCCGCAAATCGCTGTCTGACCCACTGCTGTCCCATAGACTCACGTGAATGCCAGATGTGCCTGCGGGTTGGGCGGGTCTGGGACGGTCGGGTCGCCGCGCAGCAGGGCCATCAGATTTCGTCGGGCGAACAGGTTGAGTTGGAGTAAGCGGATCATTGTTTGTAGGGAGGCGTGAAGTTTCGATGCGTATTTGAGATAGGCGAGCATCAGGTACATGCAAAGCGCGATCCAGATTTGCGTCATCACGGCGTTTCGGCTGGTGCCCAGGAATGCCTTGATCTTCAGGTTTTGCTTGATCCACTTGAAGAAGAGTTCGATCTGCCAGCGCTGCCTGTAGCAGGCGGCGATGGTGCTCGCCGAGAGACCGAAGTGGTTGCTCAGAAAGACATAGCGGCGTCCGGTGTCCGCATCCCGGTAAACGACCCGACGCAGCGGGGCCAGTGCTTCACGGCGAGACTTGATGCCGGTTAACTCAATGGTTTGGTCGCAGATCAGACCCTGTGACTTGTCGACTTTGCGGCGCTCCACGACCTTGTAACGGGCATCGCGCTTCTGGCGCCCAATGAAGAAAACCCCTTGATTTGTCAGGGTGGTATACCAGCTGTAGTCATCGTATCCCTTGTCGAAGACGACGATACTGCCGCGCGGCAACGACAGCGAGCGGGCCACTTCGATGTCTGAGCGTCGTGGCTCGGTGAGCGTGGCGAAGGCCGGCAGATGTCCCCGGTGGTCGAGGCCCAGGTGCAACTTGATGGCGGCCTTGCTCAGCGCAAAATGCCCCCAGGGAAACAGCTTCAGCGACAGATCGATCAGCGAGGAGTCCAGCGAGTAGAGCGCGTTCTTGAAGCGAAAGCCATGGCCCGGCCGGTGCGTTCTGCAACGCTGGTACAGCGTGCCGAATAGCGCTTCGTAGAACGAGCAGGGCTGCTGTTCGTTCACCCGGGCCAGCGTCGAGCGGGTCACCCGCAAGGCACCGAGGTGATACCAGCGCGATCGCTGGGCATCGGCGTTGGCGACGACGTCGCGAAGACTGTGGCGTCCGGAGAGCTGGCCCATCGCCAGGGCGACAAACTGCGACCAGCGAGACGTTTTGCGGAATCGACGGCCGACATGGTGGCGCTCGGCGAGACCGTCAAATCGATGTCTCGGCACCATTTTCAACAATTGTGCGAATACCGTATTATGATGAGCCATAGGCTTGGTTCCTTCGTTTGATCAACAGGTTGTGTCGTAACTCCTATTGTATCGAACGACGTGAACCAGGCCTTTTTACTTGCACTTTATGGGACAGCAGTGGGTCTGACCCCGATTTCCCGATTTCTCAGGTGTGCGCTTTCCCGAGTGAGTGCGCCTTGCGCCCGCCTCGCGCGACTTTCTCCATTGGCGCCGTATCCAGCAGCCGCCGGGCCAGCTCGACACATCGCCCGGCGAGTGCGCCAGCACCGTCGTGCAGCTCTCGGGACGATTGCACCGTCGCGACGTTTTCCTCCATGTCCTCCGCGGTCCAGCCACGAGAGTGGCCAATGAAAGGGAATTGCGGCAGGTGAAAGCCGAGCTCGCCGAAGAAGTTCAGCATCTGGCCGGCTACGCCCTGGACGTTGTCCTGGCCGCCGACGATGATGAATCCTGCGACCTTGTTCCTGAGCAGCACTCTGTTGTGCGTGGTCACTTGATTCTGGATGCAGTTCAGGCGCTCGGCCATCTTGAAGTAGAGCGATGAAGGGGCTCCCCAGCGAATCGGGGTCGCGATCAGCGCCACGTCCGCCCAGTGCACCAGAGCTTCGTAAACGACCTCCAGCTCGTCTCCCCTGTGCATCTGCGTGATCGAGCAGGGCCAGGTGCAAGCGCGTGCACTGCGGGAATAGTAACCTCGGCAGGCACTGAACCCGAGCGCATTCAGCCGGATCAGCTTCGCTTCGCACCCGTCGGTCTCTGCGGCCTTCAGAGCGGATGCGAGCAAGTCGTCCGAGCCCGAGTAGCGTGGGTTTTGTTCGTCCATTACTGTCGTCGAGATGCCGACTATCCGGACCGGTCCGGGCTGGCGGACGACCTTGCGGGCGAGCCGATGCGGTTTGTGGGGCGCCTTCTGCCGCTTCGTGCCCCGGGCCACGTTCACCAGCACGCGGCCGGCCTCGACCTTCACGGGGTAGGACGGTATGCAGTCGTCTTCGTAGCCCGGTTCGCCGGTCCCGGTCAGGCGGTGAAACTTCCACTGGTGCCATGGGCAAACGATGAACTCCCCGTCCAGTCGGCCCTCGCCGAGCGGCCCGCCGACATGATTGCAGGCATTAGACACGGCGCCGAACTCGCCGCCGACGCAGGACAGCGCGATGTTTACTTTGCCGGCATGAACCACCCGCAGCCCGGCACGCTGCAGCTCGTCGGCGCTGCCGACATCCACCCATTTTTCTGTTTGTTCCATGACAGGCTCCGTCTGGCAGGGCACGAGAATACAACTTGTGCAATGGCAGTACAGCCCGGAAGAGTGCTTCAAACAGGGGTCCCAATTGCGACGGGGGAGGGAGCTGTTTGCGCGTTTCCGGCGCCTGGCGGCGAACCACCACGCCTATTTTCTGGTTGTCGGAGAGTAAGTTGGGCCTTCCAGTAACTTGCCCATAAGTTACCGGAAAACAGACATTAATGGTGGGGAAGTGGGAATCGAACCACTTGCGCCCGCGGTGTTGGTGGATGCGCCGCTCTCCGTAGCGCAAGTTGGGAGGTGGTGCCGATCGAGGTCGCTGACGTGTTACGCGGGAGTTCCCGGCGCCGCAAACGACGAGGCCCCCGGAAGGGGGGGGCCTCAGGCGTTTGGTGGAGGCGGCGGGAATCGAACCCGCGTCCGCAAGCCCTCTGCCCTGAGGTCTACATGCTTATCCCGGTCTTTGAGTCTCGCTGGCGGCTACCCGACGGGCAGGGAAGACCGACAGCCAGCCCGGTACTTGTTTAGCGGTTCGGCCCCGGACGAGCCTCCCTCGCGATCTTGTGAGAGTCGACGCCTGATTCGGACGCACAAGCACGGCTCCGGTCAGACGGCACCCTACTGGGTTTTAGGCAGCGAGTGCGTAGTTGTCGTCGTTGGCAACTATGGTTTTACAGCTGGATTTACGAGGTAACTGTGCCTCGGCATGCACCCAGAGTTTCGCGACCCACGTCGAAGCCAGTCGCCCCCGGATGTTCGTTCCGGCCCCGGCTTACGCCGGACCCGGACAGGTAGTGTAGGGGCAATCCCGGGAAATACAATCGACCCGTAGTGTTTTTTCGCCAAACAGATGCTGCGACGCGGTCGACGGCAGGGTTGCCCGTTGCGGGCAGGGGGCGGCGAGGCTTGTCGACCCCGGCCGGCGCGGACGTGCCGTCTGCGCGGCTCGCGCCGCTGCCGGAAGCCACTTCACCGAAATGATAAAAAACTTTAATTAAGAAATATAAGCATTTGAAAATTAACTGGTACCGTGCTTCATCAGGCGCGACTTCTGCAGCTGCCAGTCGCGGTCTTTCTGGGTGGCCCGCTTGTCGTGCGATTTCTTGCCGCGGGCCAGGCCGATCGACAGCTTCACGCGGCCTTTCGACCAGTGCAGGTCCAGCGGTACGAGCGTGTAGCCCTTGCGCTCGACCGCCCCGACCAGGCGATCCAGCTCGCGCCGGTGCATGAGCAGCTTCCTGGTTCGTGTGGGGTCGGCCTTGACGTGGGTCGAGACGGTGTTGAGCGGCGATATGTGCGAGCCGATCAGCCAGGCCTCGCCGCCCTTCAGATTGACGTAGCTCTCGGCGATCTGCGCCTTACCGGCACGCAGGCTCTTGACCTCCCAGCCCCGCAGTTCGAGGCCGGCCTCGAAGGTCTCGTCAATGAAGTAGTCGTGACGGGCGCGACGGTTCTGCGCGATCTGCCTGTTCGCCTGGCTGCTGGCTGCCTGCTTGCTCATCGCGCTGATGACGTATTTCGGTCCCCGGGGGCCGGCGATTATACGGAATTGCGGCGCCGGCGCACGGCTCGCGTCGTGTTGTCAGTACCCGGCAATTCATCCACAATCGCGCCTTTCGCCGAGCCTAGAGAATAACAATGCTGAGTCAGCAAGCCGGTGATTCCGGCCGCCGGGCATCCCTGCACGGCAACTGGTCTTCGCGCATGGCATTCATCCTTGCCGTTACCGGCTCCGCCGTCGGCCTGGGCAATATCTGGAAATTTCCCTACATCGCCGGTGCGAACGGCGGCGGTGCGTTCGTCATCGTCTACCTGTTCTGCGTGTTCCTGATCGGCATGCCGGTGATGATGTCCGAGATCCTGATCGGCCGTCGCGGCCGGCGGAATCCCATAGCCACCATGGCCCTGCTCGGCGAGGAAGAGGGCAGTTCACGGCAATGGCAGTGGGTCGGCGTCCTCGGAGTCCTCGGGGGGATCCTGATCCTGTCGTATTACAGCGTCATCGCGGGCTGGACCCTGGCCTACGTGGAACGCAGCATTACCGGGCAATTCACCGGTGCTTCCGCTGCCGAGATCGGCGCACTGTTTGCCGAATTCACGGGCGACTGGAAGCAGGTCGCCCTGGCTCACACGGTCTTCATGGCGCTCGCGACACTCGTTGTTGCGCGGGGTGTGGAGCGCGGCCTGGAGCAGGCGGTTCGCTTCATGGTGCCGGCCCTGCTCGTCCTGATGCTCGCCTTGCTCGGTTACGCGATCAGTACCGGCTCGTTCGGGCGTGGGGTCGCCTTCCTGATCGAGCCTAATTTCGCCGCATTGACGTGGGACGGCGTGCTGGTCGCGATGGGGCAGGCGTTTTTCACGCTGAGCATCGGTATGGGGGCGGTCATGGCCTATGGTGCCTACCTCCCCGAAGAAACGTCGATCATGCATGCATCCGCAGCAGTGGTGATTGCCGACACGGGCATCGCTGTACTCGCAGGCATGGTGATCTTCCCCATCGTATTCGCGAACGGGCTGGATCCTGCCAGCGGGCCGGGGCTGGTATTCGAGACGCTGCCGCTGGCGTTCGGGCAAATGTCCGGCGGCGTCGTGTTTGCGACGATCTTCTTCATTCTGCTGGTCTTCGCCGCCTGGACATCGTCGCTCGGCCTCATGGAGCCGGCTGTCGCATGGCTGATCGAGCACCGCAACCGCACGCGTCGGCAGGCAGCCGTCATGGTCGGAATGCTCATATGGATCATCGGGTTCGGGACGGTGCTCTCGTTCAACGAACTGGAAGGCTTCAGGTTCCTGCGCGGCACTATCTACGACAACGTGGACTACCTGACGAGCAACGTGATGTTGCCCCTCGGCGGCGTGTTCATCTCCATATTTGCCGCCTGGGTCATGTGCCGTAATTCCACCGCCGATGAACTGGGCGGCGCGGGCAATGCCTACCGCGCCTGGCGGTTCCTCGCGCGATTCGTTGCACCGATCGCGATCCTGTTCGTGTTTTTTCAGGCTGTCGGCGTAATTTAGCCGGTTCCGATGGCGCCTGAAAAAGCATTGACGTTCTGCATGAAGGGTAGGCCGCCGTGCGACATGTAAACCGCAGCGCCCTCGTGCCCTACACGGCGCGAGTAATGTACGAGCTTGTAGACGACGTCGAGTCCTACCCGGAATTCCTGCCCTGGTGCAACGATGCTGCGGTCCGGAATCGCACCGACACTTCCGTCGAGGCGACCCTGGAGCTCCACAAGGGCTCCCTGAGCAACCATTTCACGACGCGCAATACGCTGCACAAGTTCGATGCGATCGATATCGCGCTGCTCGGCGGGCCGTTCCGTCATTTGCAGGGCGGCTGGCGGTTCCGGGATCTCGGGGACCAGGGCTGCAAGGTAAGCCTGGAGCTGGATTTCGAATTTTCGAGCAGGCTCGTCGACCTGATGTTCGGCGCTTTTTTCGAAGACACCTGCAATTCGCTGGTTGACGCTTTTACGAAGCGTGCCGCGGCGGTATTGGGGCGTCGCTGATCGATCGTCCGCCGATGGCGTCCGGGACAGAGATCGAAGTCGAAGTCGTTTACGCGCTGCCGGGTCAGCAGGAACTGCTGAGCGTTGTCGTTCCTGCGGGCGCTTGTGTCGCCGATGCAATCCGGTTGTCGGGCATAGCCGAAAGATTCCCGGAGGAGCGCCTCGAGGCTTGTCCGACGGGAATCTGGGGGCGGCCCGCTGCGCGGGACGAGCCCCTGCAGGCCGGCGACCGGGTCGAACTCTACCGGCCGCTGCGGATGGACCCGCGCGAGGCGCGCCGGCAGCTCGCTGCCGCGGGTAAGACGATGGGCGGGCGGAGCACGCTCAAAGGTCGCGGCTGAGTTCCTGGTCCTCGATTATCTCGACGACCCGATCGTCCTCGAACATCACGGTGACCCAGCGTTTGGCCGTCGCGTCCTGCCGGCCGACCTTGACGTAGTACACGTAATCCCAGCGGCTGGCGTGGAAAGGGTCGTCGATCATCGGCGTTCCGAGCAGGAAACGCACCTGGCTGCGGGTCATGCCCACTTCGACCTGGTCAAGGTCCTCCTGCTTGATCAGGTTGCCCTGGGATATCGGGGCCACGAACACGCAGCCCGGCAGGCCGGTGATCGCCAGCAGGGCAATCGCGGGAATGATCAGTCTTCGCATAGGTCGACAGTCGGGTTTGCTGGCCCGCATCGGGCCGCCATCCGGGCAGGCCGCGACGAGGTTTGGATGCGCCGCGACTTGTGGTCCATAATCAGCCGCGAATCATACCTATTTGCGTTTCGCGGCGATAGCCGCGAACCCTTTCGATAGCGGGGACAGCGATATGCAGCAGCGCGACGATCTACGCAAGGTTGGCCTGAAGGTCACGCTCCCGCGGCTGAAGATCCTCGAGATCCTGGAGGCCGATACGTCGCGGCACCTGAGCGCGGAGGACATCTACAAGGAGCTGCTGGACTCAGGTGAGGACATCGGGCTCGCCACCGTCTATCGCGTACTGACGCAGTTCGAAGCGGCGGGACTGGTCACCCGGCACAATTTCGAGGGCGGCCATTCCGTCTTCGAACTCGACGAAGGCGAACACCACGATCACATGGTGTGCGTGGATTCCGGCGAAGTCGTGGAGTTCGTCGACGCGGAGATCGAGCGCCTGCAGCGCGAGATTGCGCGCAAGCACGATTTCGAGCTGATCGACCACAGCCTGGTGCTGTACGTCCGCCGCCGGAAGAAAAAGCCGGACTGAGAACGGCCGGTCCGCCCATCACTCAGCGTGTTGCCCGGGTCGCCTTGCCCGCCTTGCGGCCCCCGTGGGCCAGCATCTCTGCGGCGTGTTCCCGCGTGCGCTGGGTGATCTTCACGCCGCCCAGCATGCGGGCGAGCTCCTCGATGCGCTCGTCGCGATTGAGAACCGAGACCCCCGTGCGCGTTGTCTTTCCGTCCGTTATCTTGATGACCCGGATATGGTTGTCCGCCTGGCTGGCAACCTGTGGCAGGTGCGTGACGCACAATACCTGCCGGTCCGCACCGAGTTCGCAGAGTCGTCGGCCGACCATCTCGGCGACACCACCGCCGACGCCGCTGTCGACTTCATCGAAAACCATCGTCGGAATCCTGCTCCCGCCGCTGGCTACAACCTGGATCGCAAGGCTCATGCGCGAGAGTTCACCGCCCGAGGCTATTCGGGCGAGCGGCTGCGGCGCCTGGCCTGGATTTGCGCTGATCAGGTAATCGATCCGGTCCATGCCCCAGGCCCTGGCATCCCGGATATCCCGGGTCTCGAAGGATATCTCGAACCGGCCACCGGGCATGCCGAGCCCGGCCATCGCCGCCGTCACGTTGCTCGCGAAAGACTCCGCAGTCCTGCGTCTTGCTTCGGACAGCCTGCCGGCGAGGTCGCGATAATCGCGTTCCGCTGACTCCACGTCTTTGCCGAGGCGACCACTGCGCTCCTCGAAATTGCGCAGTTCGTCCAGCTGGTCCCTAAGCCTGCTCTGGATCTCGCCGAGATTGTCGGCCTCGACCCGGTGCTTGCGGGCCAGCGACTGGATCGCGTCCAGGCGGTCTTCGACCCAGTCCCGGCGAGCGGGGTCCGCCTCGAGCGACTCGCCGTAGCGCCGCAGCTGCTCGACTGCCTCAGCGACCTGGATACTCGCCTCGTCGAGCAATTGCCGCGCAGGGTCCAGCGCGTCGTCGAAAGCGGCCAGGCCGGCGAGCGTCTGGCCGGTCCCCGCGAGTATTGCCTGGGCGGTGCTCTCGTCACCGTCGTAGAGAGCCTCGAGAACCCGGCCCACGCCGTCGGACAACCTGCCGAGATTTTGCAGGCGGTCCCTTTCGCCCCTCAGGGCTCTCAATTCATCGGGCTGCAGGTCCAGCGCATCGAGTTCCGAAACCTGGAACTGCAACAGCTCGAGCCGCGATTCGCGGTCGGACTGGCGGGCTTCCAGCTCCTCGAGATCCTGCCTGAGCGACTGCCAGCGCTCGAATGCGGCCGAGGCCTCCGTGCGCAGCGGCAGCAGCCCGCCATGAAAGTCCAGCAGGTCCCGTTGCACCGCCGGGCGGCCGAGCGACTGGTGGAAGTGCTGGCCGTGTATGTCGAGGATCAGCTCGCCCAGCGCTTTGAGGCTCTGCATCGATACGGCGTTGCCGTTGATGAACGCCCGCGATCGGCCGTCATCGCCGATGACGCGCCTGAGCACGCATTCGTCGTCCATCTCGAGCGCCTGGTCGACGAGCCACTGCCGGGCCTCGGTCTGGTCCGACAGGTCGAATTCGGCGCTGAACTCGGCCCGCTTGGCCCCTTCGCGCAGCAGCCCGGAGCCGCCGCGCTCGCCGAGCACGAGCCCGAGTGCGTCGACAAGGATCGATTTGCCCGCGCCGGTTTCCCCGGTCAGCACGGTCATGCCGGGGCCGAATTCCACGTCGACCTGGTCGATGATCGCGAAGTTCCTGACCTGGAGATTGCGCAGCATGAGTGACGGTCTACCTGTCTTTATCCGGGTCCGGCAGTCCGGCGCGGAATCGGCTGTCGCGGCCCCAGTGCAGCTTGGTCCGCAGTATTTCGTAAAAATCGTAGCCGGGCGGGTGAATCAGCGTAATGCGGTTTTCTGCCTTGCAGATGAACAATCGGTCTTCTGCCGTCAGTTCGCCGATTGAACGTCCGTCGACAGCCACCTCTGCCTTGATGTCGGCACGGGGCAGCAGGGCGACTTCGACCTCGTGCCCGGCCGGAATGACAATCGGCCGGTCACTCAGCGTGTGCGGGCAGACCGGCACGATGACGAGCGCGTCCAGCGAGGGGTCGATAATCGGTCCGCCGCAGCTCAAGGCATAGGCCGTCGATCCGGTCGGCGTCGCGACAATCAAACCGTCACCGGAGTGCGTGTTGACGTAGCGGCCGGCAATACTCGTGCGCAGGTCGAGCATCCGGCCCGTTTCCTTGCGCTGCACGACGACGTCGTTCAACGCGATAGCCGCACTCAGGGTGCTTGTCCCGCGCAGGATGCGGGCCGAGACCAGCAGCCTCGATTCCTGCGTGTAATGCCCCTGCAGGACCTGGCCGACGCTGTCGAGCATCTCGTTCGGCGTGATGTCCGCGAGGAAGCCGAGTCGGCCCCGGTTGACGCCCAGCAGCGGTACGCCCTGGCTCTGCGCGAGCCCCGCCGCATAGAGCATGGTGCCGTCGCCGCCGACCGCGATGATCAGTTCGGCGTGGCGGGAGATCGTCTTCTCGGAAACCTGTCGCGCGGGCAGTTCCGCTGCTATGTCGCGGACGGCGATGACGTCGACGCCGGCGGCGGACATGTGCTCGGCCAGGAGCGACATCGGCTCCGCGACGCGGGGATCGTCATTGCGGCCGACGATCGCGATCGTTTTGAACATCAGGCTCATTACGGGGTTGAACTCAGTTCCGGCGGGCCGATCAAATCCGGAAGGCGGTGGGTGAAACCGGATTGTTGCAGACCCTTGACCGGCCGCCAAGCCGTTGCTAGCGTGCGTAAAGGCCGGGAGTCGACCCGGAAGCGTCCAAATTTCTGTCGTGAAATCAATGGCATCTGAATCCGCACAGGGACTTCCCAGCGAACGAGCACAACATGTGCTGAAGGTGCTCATTCAGCGCTATATCCGCGACGGGCAACCGGTCGGTTCGCGCACGCTCTCCAAGGAGTCCGGCCTCGACCTGAGTCCCGCGACGATCCGGAACATCATGTCGGATCTCGAGGACCTGGGCCTCATCGCTGCGCCGCACACATCGGCGGGCAGAATACCTACGCAGCGCGGCTATCGGCTCTTCGTCGACACGCTGGTCCGATTCAAGCCGGTCCGTGACCGGGAGGTCAAGGAACTCCAGCACCGCATCGTCGGGCAGGATGCCGACACGGATTCGCTCGCGAAAGGTGTCTCGGACATGCTGTCGCGCATAACGAGCCTTGCCGGCGTCATCACGACGCCCAAGGGCCAGCACGCGGTACTGCGGCAGATCGAATTCCTGCCACTATCGGAGCACAGGATACTCGCGATCCTGGTGATCAATGACCGGGAGGTGCAGAACAGGATCCTGTACATGGAAGGCACCTACACGTCGAGCGAATTGCAGCAGGCCGCCAATTTCATCAACGAAAACTATGCCGGCGCGGAACTTTCAGATGTGCGGGACCGGCTGGTGAGTGATCTCGAGAAAATTCGCGACTCGATGAACCAGGCAATGCTGGACATCGTGTCGGTTGCCCAGTCTGCAATGGCAGGGGCGACCCGCCAGCGGCCGGAACTCGTCGTGGCCGGGCAGCGCAACCTGATGGATTTCGCGGAGCTGTCCGACATCGAGACCCTGCGGCGGCTGTTCGACGCCTTTTCGCAACAGCACCTGATGATCGACCTGCTCGACCGCTCGATCAACGCGTCGGGCGTGCAGATATTCATCGGGCAGGAGTCCGGCTACAGCATCCTCGACGACTGCAGCGTCGTAAGCGCACCGTACCGCGCGGCTGACGGATCGATCGGCGTGCTCGGCGTCATCGGTCCGACGCGCATGGCATATGACCGCGTCGTGCCCATCGTAGAGGTGACCGCCCGCCTGCTCGGATCCGCCCTGAATTCGGTGGATTAGGCGCGACGAAAGCCCGCCGGCGATCTTGATATTTGCCGGCGAACCCCCACACTCCCCACATCCTGACGACGGCGTCTGGCCTCCGGGCCCGATGCGGCGATGACTTTTTGACCGAAAGAGGCCCGACATGACAGGAAAGCCCGAGCGCGACGCGAACGCTCAGACGACCGAAATGCCTGAAAACGGCAGTGCGGCCGAGGCCGCGGCGGAAGCCGGCGTTGCCGGGAACGCGCAGGGAGAGACACCGCAGGACCTCGTGGCCGCGGCGGAGGCGCGCGCGGCCGAGAACTGGGACAAGTACCTGCGCGCGGTGGCCGAACTCGACAACTACCGCAAACGTGCGGCGCGCGACCTGGAAAACGCCCACAAGTTCGCGGTAGAGCGATTCGCGCGGGAAATTCTCGCGGTGAGCGACAGCCTGGAACTGGGAATAGCCGCCGGGGCCGAGGCCGATTCCGGGGTCATGCTGGACGGCATGCTGGCTACGCTGAAACTCCTGCAGCAAACCCTGGAGCAGTTCGGGATCGCCGTTGTCGATCCACTCGGCGAACCCTTCGATCCCGAGTTCCACGAGGCGATGACCATGCAGCCATCGGCCGATGCCGAGCCAGGGTCGGTACTTACGGTGTTCCAGAAGGGCTATACGCTGAACGGGCGACTGCTGAGGCCGGCACGCGTTGTCGTGGCCCGGGCGCCGGCGGAGCAGGGCGGGGGCGGCACCGACGGCGCTTGAAACAGGCCCGGCAATCCCCACCTAGCAATCAACCAGTTTCGGAACCCATAGATTCGGAGACACAAGACCATGGGCAAGATCATCGGAATCGACCTCGGTACGACGAACTCCTGCGTTGCCGTAATGGAGGGCGACAAGGCAAAAGTCATCGAAAACAGCGAGGGCGATCGCACGACGCCTTCGATCGTTGCATTCGGCAAGGACGGCGACGTCCTCGTCGGCCAGTCGGCGAAGCGACAGGCTGTCACGAACCCGCGTAACACGCTTTTTGCGGTCAAGCGGTTGATTGGCCGCCGTTTCGAGGACGAGGTCGTCAAGCGCGACATCGACATGGTGCCTTACAAGATCGTCAAGGCGGACAACGGCGATGCCTGGGTCGAAGCCAATGGCAAGGCGATGGCTCCGCCGGAAATCTCCGCCAGGGTCTTGATGAAGATGAAAAAGACCGCCGAGGACTATCTCGGTGAGCCGGTTACAGAAGCCGTGGTGACGGTTCCGGCCTACTTCAACGACTCGCAGCGCCAGGCCACCAAGGATGCAGGCAGGATCGCCGGTCTCGAGGTCAAGCGCATCATCAACGAGCCGACGGCGGCAGCGCTGGCCTATGGCATGGACAAGCGGCGCGGCGACCAGAAGATTGCCGTTTACGACCTCGGCGGCGGCACCTTCGATATTTCCATTATCGAGATTGCCGAAGTCGACGGTGAGCACCAGTTCGAGGTGCTCGCGACGAATGGCGACACCTTCCTCGGCGGCGAAGACTTCGACCTTCGAATCATCGAGTACCTGGCAAAGGAATTCGAACGGGAAAGCGGCGTCGACATCCGCAGGGATCCGCTCGCCATGCAGCGCCTCAAGGAGGCCGCGGAAAAGGCCAAGATCGAGTTGTCTTCGGGCCAGCAGACCGAGGTCAACCTGCCGTACATAACGGCGGATGCCAGCGGTCCGAAGCATCTCAATATCAAGCTGACCCGCGCGAAGCTCGAGTCCCTGGTGGAGGAGTTGATTTCACGGACGATCGGTCCGTGCAAGACGGCGCTGAAAGACGCCGGAATGAAAGTCAGCGAGATCGACGACGTGATCCTCGTTGGCGGGCAGACCCGCATGCCGAAGGTGCAGGATGAAGTGCGGAGCTTCTTCGGCAGGGAGCCGCGCAAGGACGTCAACCCCGACGAAGCGGTTGCGCTCGGTGCAGCGATCCAGGGCGGCGTGCTGGCCGGTGAAGTCAAGGACGTGCTGCTGCTCGACGTAACGCCCCTTTCGCTCGGCATCGAGACTCTCGGCGGCGTGATGACGAAGCTTATCGAGAAGAACACGACCATCCCGGCAAACGCTCACCAGGTGTTCTCGACCGCCGATGACAACCAGACGGCAGTGACCATTCACGTGCTGCAGGGAGAGCGCGAGCGGGCGCAGGACAACAAATCGCTGGGGCGATTCGACCTGGCAGACATTCCACCGGCGCCGCGCGGCATGCCGCAGGTCGAAGTGACCTTCGACATCGATGCCAACGGAATCCTGAACGTATCCGCCAAGGACAAGGCAACCGGCAAGAGCCAGAACATCATCATCAAGGCATCGAGCGGCCTGTCCGACGACGAAATCGACCGCATGGTGTCGGATGCGGAGGCGCATGCCGAGGAAGACCGGAAGTTCCGGGAACTCGTCGACACTCGCAACAAGGCAGACAGCCTGATGCACGCGGCCGAGAAGACGTTGAAGGATCTCGGCGAAAAGGCGAGCAGCGAGGAGCGGCACAAGGTCGAGTCGGCGATTTCGGACCTGAAATCCGTGCTGAAGAGCGATGACAAGGCGGCAATCGAGGCCAAGACCAACGCACTGGCCGAGGCATCGGCCGCGATCGCGCAGAAGCTCTATGCCGAGCAATCGGCAGAGGGCGGCGCGGCGGGCGCTTCGACCTCCGGCGAAGGCAAGGCCGACGACGTGGTCGACGCCGAGTTCGAGGAAGTCGACGACGACAAGAAGGGCGAGTAAGAGCCCGCGGACAGGGTGCGTTCAGACAGGCCGGGTACCGGGAGGTGCCCGGCCGTTTGCGCGAACTCACCGGGTAGTCGGCGAACGACCCGGGTCCGTGGACAGCGGGTAGTTTTTGGGGACACCGGGCAGGCGGCAATCCAGACATGGCCAAACGTGACTACTACGAAGTGCTCGGTGTAAAGCGCAACGCGCCGGGTGACGAGATCAAAAAGGCGTACAGGCGTCTGGCGATGAAATTTCATCCCGACCGCAACAGGGACGATGCCGACGCCGAGTCGAAATTCAAGGAGGTCAAGGAAGCCTACGAGGTCCTGATCGACTCCGACAAGCGAGCCGCTTACGACCAGTTCGGTCACGATGGTGTTCGCAGCGGCGCCGGATTCGGTGGCGGCGGTTTCAATGCAGAGGGGTTTGCCGACATATTCGGTGACGTGTTCGGCGACATCTTCGGCGGGGGACGCCGGAGCAGCCAGGTTTTCCGCGGCGCGGATCTCGGCTACGAGCTGCGGCTCGACCTCGAGCAGGCCGTGCGCGGCGACAGCGTCACTATCGATGTGCCCACGCAGGTGCCTTGCGACGAGTGCAGCGGCAGCGGGGCCCGCAAGGGCTCCGACCCGGTCAAGTGTTCGACCTGCGGAGGTGCAGGCCAGGTCCGGATGCAGCAGGGCTTTTTCTCGATCCAGCAAACCTGCCCGGCCTGCAAGGGTGCCGGTACCGTAATCAGCGATCCCTGCGCCAAGTGCCATGGCCGCGGCAGGGTGGCAAAGACCAGGACGCTCTCGGTCAAGGTGCCCGCCGGCGTGGACGATGGCGATCGTATCCGCCTGTCCGGCGAGGGTGAGGCCGGCCGGAACGGTGGACCGCCGGGCGACCTGTATGTCGAGATCCGGGTAAATCCCCACAAGCTGTTCACGCGAGAGGGGGCGGACCTCACCTGCGAGGTGCCGATCAGCATAGCGGCCGCGACGCTGGGCGGCGAGGTCGAGCTGCCGACGCTCGACGGACACGTGTCGCTCAAGATCCCGGCCGGCACGCAATCCGGCAAGGTCTTCCGGCTGCGCGGCAAGGGCGTGACGACGGTTCGCGATCGGCGCGTCGGCGACCTCTATGCCAAGGTGGCCGTGGAGACCCCCGTGCACCTGACGGAGGAGCAGAAAGCCCTGCTGCGCCGTTTCGACGAGTCGCTGCAGTCCGGCGGCGAACGCCACAGCCCGCGGGCTGGCGGCTGGCTCGACACGGTCAAGCGCTTCTTCGACCGCATCAAGCAGTAAATCCTGTCCGCGGACTGTGGCACCGCGACGGCAGAGCCAGTAAACTACGCCGGGCCAGCGAACCGGCTGACGAATACCCGAGCGGAAGGCATGCGCCCTTCCGCTTTTGTGCATCTAGAGGATGCATCGCACGCCGGACGGCCAGGATTCACAGCATAACCGGGGTTCGATCTTGACCACGCCCGCAGTACTGGCACTGGAAGACGGGACAGTCTTCCAAGGCATATCAGTAGGTTACGATGGCAAGACCATCGGCGAGGTGGTATTCAATACCGCGATGACCGGCTACCAGGAGATCCTCACGGACCCTTCCTACTGCCGCCAGATAGTGACCCTGACCTACCCGCACATCGGCAATACCGGCACGAACAGCGAGGACATGGAGGCATCAAAGGTGCACGCCTCCGGTCTGATCATCCGCGATGCCTCGATCGTGAACAGCAGCTGGCGCAGCGAGCGGGGCTTCCGCGAATTCCTGCGGCAGGGCAAGACCGTCGCTATTGCGGACATCGATACGCGCAAGCTGACGCGGATACTGCGGGAAAAAGGTGCCCAGTCCGGGTGCATCATGGCAGGCAACGTCGACGCCAAGCTCGCAGTCCAGCATGCCCGGAAGTTTCCGGGCATTGCCGGCATGGACCTGGCGAAGTTCGTCACGACCGACAAGGCCTACCAGTGGTGCCATGGCACGACGTTCGGGCGCCGTAACCGCGTAATGAGCCGGCGGATTGCGCCTTATCACGTCGTCGCGTACGACTTCGGCATCAAGCGCAACATCATGCGGCTGTTGTCCGATTTCGATTGCAGGTTGACCGTGGTGCCGGCGACGACCACTGCGGAGGAGGCGCTGGCGCTGACGCCGGACGGCATCTTCCTTTCCAACGGCCCGGGCGATCCCGAGCCGTGCGAGTATGCAATCGACGCCATCCGGGGCTTCCTGGATAAATCGATTCCGGTATTCGGCATCTGCCTCGGCCACCAGCTGCTGGCGCTGGCTGCAGGAGCCAGGACCGTCAAGATGAAGTTCGGTCACCATGGTGCAAACCATCCGGTGGTCGACATCGGCACGGGGCGCGTCGTCATTACGAGCCAGAACCATGGCTTCGCCGTCGACGAGGAGTCGTTGCCGCCCGAGGTGGTTCCGACCCACCGCTCGCTGTTCGACGGCAGCCTGCAGGGCCTCGCATTCAGGGACAAACCCGCGTACAGCTTCCAGGGGCACCCCGAGGCCAGCCCGGGTCCGCACGACGGGCTGTACCTGTTCGAGCGCTTTCTGCAGGACATGGATAACGCCAAGCGAGCCGGCCTGAAGAGAGCCCTGGCGGTTCGATAGAAAGATATAAAAAAACAGTTAATTAGAGAATTTTCTTAAAGTAGATTTCGCTTAGCGGGCAAGGCCCCGCCGAGCCGGGCCAGTCTGAGTCATGCCGAAACGAACCGACATCGAAAGCATCCTGATCATCGGCGCGGGACCGATAGTCATCGGTCAGGCCTGCGAGTTCGATTATTCAGGCACCCAGGCCTGCAAAGCCCTCAAGGAGGAGGGTTACCGGGTGATCCTGGTCAATTCGAACCCGGCGACGATCATGACGGATCCCGAGACCGCGGACGCCATATATATAGAACCGGTGCACTGGAAGGCGCTGGAGCAGATCATCGCGAAGGAGCGGCCGGACGCGCTGTTGCCGACGATGGGCGGCCAGACCAGCCTGAACTGTGCGCTGGACCTCGTTCGGGAGGGCGTGCTGGACAAGTACGACGTCGAGCTGATAGCCGCGTCCCGCGAAGCGATCGACATGGCGGAGGACCGGGAGCAGTTCCGCGACGCCATGCAGGAGATCGGGCTGGAGGTGCCGCGGGCGGACCTTGCCCATTCGCTGGAGGAGGCCCTGGCGAAGCAGCCGGCGATCGGTTTTCCGACCATCATCCGGCCGTCCTTCACGCTGGGCGGCACCGGTGGCGGCATCGCATACAACCTCGAGGAGTTTGAGCAGATCGTCAGCCACGGCATCGAGATGTCGCCGACGAATGAGGTGCTGCTCGAGGAATCCGTCATCGGCTGGAAAGAATTCGAGATGGAGGTCGTGCGCGATCGCAACGACAACTGCATTATCGTGTGCTCGATCGAAAATTTCGACGCAATGGGTGTGCACACGGGCGACTCGATCACCGTGGCGCCGGCGCAAACGCTGACCGACAAGGAATACCAGCGCATGCGGGATGCCTCGATCGACGTGTTACGCAAGATCGGAGTCGAGACCGGCGGATCCAACGTCCAGTTCGCGGTCAATCCCAAGGATGGTCGCCTCGTCGTCATCGAGATGAACCCACGAGTATCGCGATCATCCGCGCTTGCATCGAAGGCGACCGGCTTCCCGATTGCCAAGGTCGCGGCGAAACTCGCGGTCGGTTACACGCTCGACGAGTTGCGCAACGAGATTACCGGTGGGCAGACGCCTGCCTCCTTCGAGCCGACAATCGATTACGTCGTCACCAAGATCCCGCGATTCACTTTCGAGAAATTCCCGGGTGCCAATACGCGCCTGACCACCCAGATGAAATCGGTGGGCGAGGTCATGGCGATGGGGCGCACCTTCCAGGAGTCGCTGCAGAAGGCTCTGCGCGGGCTCGAGACGGGCGTGACGGGCCTGGACGAGCGCGTCCGGTCCATGACCACCGATACCGACAAGGACCAGCTGCGGCACGAGCTGCGACATCCCGGGCCGGAAAGGATACTTTACCTGGCGGACGCCCTGCGCCACGGCTATACGGTCGAGGATGCCGCATCGATTTCCGGAGTCGACCCCTGGTTCGTTGCGCAGCTCGCAGACCTGGTCGAAGAGGAGCAGGCACTGCGGGACAAGCCGCTGGCGGCAATCGACAAGCCGACCATGCGGCGTCTGAAGCGTAAGGGCTTCTCGGATGCGCGAATTGCGAAGCTGGTGAAGGTCAAGGAACCGGCGGTCCGGAAGAAGCGCCTGGAATTCGGTCTGCGGCCCGTGTTCAAGCGTGTCGATACCTGTGCGGCCGAGTTCGCGACAACGACGGCGTACCTGTACTCGACCTACGAGGACGAGTGCGAGTCGAACCCCTCCGATCGCGACAAGATCATGATCCTGGGCGGTGGACCCAACCGGATCGGGCAGGGCATCGAGTTCGATTACTGCTGCGTGCACGCCTCGCTCGCGCTGCGCGAATCGGGTTACGAGACGATCATGGTCAATTGCAACCCGGAGACGGTATCCACGGATTTCGACACGTCGGATCGCCTGTATTTCGAGTCGCTGACCTTCGAAGACGTCATGGAGATCATCGACAGGGAAAAGCCGAAAGGCGTGATCGTCCAGTACGGCGGACAGACGCCGCTCAAGCTGGCCCGCGACCTGGAAGCCGCCGGTGCGCCGATCATCGGCACGTCCCCCGACTCGATTGATCTGGCCGAAGACCGCGAGCGCTTCCAGAAACTGGTCGACCGGCTCGGGCTCCGGCAGCCGCCGAACAGCACGGCGCGGAGCCGCGAGGAGGCTCTGTCGATGGGCGCCGACGTCGGCTATCCGCTCGTCGTGCGGCCGTCCTACGTGCTGGGCGGACGCGCCATGGAAATCGTGCACGGCGACGACGACCTCGCGGCCTACATGGAGGCCGCGATCAGCGTCTCGAACGAGAGCCCCGTGCTGCTCGACAGGTTCCTCGACCTCGCGACCGAGGTCGACGTGGACATCGTATCCGACGGCGAGCGGGTCCTGGTCGGGGGCATCATGGAGCATATCGAGCAGGCGGGCGTGCATTCGGGCGACTCCGGCTGCTCGCTGCCGCCATACAGCCTGTCCAAGGAGACCCAGGAGCAGCTTATCGTCCAGGTGGTCGCGCTTGCGAAGGGGTTGAAGGTCATCGGGTTGATGAATACGCAGTTCGCAATCCAGAACAACGTCATCTACCTGCTCGAGGTAAATCCGCGCGCATCGCGAACCGTTCCCTTCGTTTCGAAGGCGACCGGCGTACCGCTCGCGAAGATCGCGGCCCGGGCCATGGTGGGCGAGAGCCTCGCCGACCAGGGCTTTGTGAACCAGCGCTTCCCGCCCTATTTTTCGGTCAAGGAATCGGTTTTTCCGTTCATCAAGTTCGCCGGAGCAGACCCGATACTCGGCCCGGAAATGAAGTCGACGGGCGAGGTAATGGGCACCGGCCGATCATTTGGCGAGGCATACGCGAAGGCCCAGCTGGCGTCCGGCGTGGTCCTGCCGCGCAGCGGCAACGCGCTGCTGAGCGTGCGCGACCGGGACAAGGTCGGACTCGTGAAGCTGGCCCGGATACTCGTCGAGCGCGGATTTGATATCGTTGCGACGCATGGCACTGCCAGGGCGCTCGCCGAAGCCGGCGTCCAGTGCCGCCGGGCGAACAAGGTAAGGGAAGGACGACCCCACATCGTCGATATGATCAAGAACGGAGAAATCTCGCTTATCGTGAACACGACCGAGGGCAAACGCGCAATCCAGGAATCGCAGTCGATTCGGGCCGAGGCGGTCCGCAAGAACGTGACCTATTACACGACGCTGGCTGCCGCCCATGCGACCCTGTCTGCGCTCGAGCATATCGACGACGGTGACGTGAACCGACTGCAGGATCTGCACAGGGAGGTTGCAGCATGAGCAAGGTACCGATGACTGTCCGCGGTGCGGAACTGTTGCGCGAGGAACTCAAGAGACTCAAGAGCGAGGACAGGCCGGCGGTCATCAAGGCGATCGCAGAAGCCCGGGCGCACGGTGACCTGAAGGAGAATGCCGAGTATCACGCCGCGAAGGAGCAGCAGGGTTTCATCGAAGGCCGAATCAAGGAAATCGAGAGCAAACTGTCGAACATCCAGGAAATCGACGTTACCGCTATCGACGCCAAGGGAAAGGTGGTCTTCGGGAGTACGGTCGAACTACTGGATATCGATTCGAACCAGGAAACCGTTTACAAGATCGTCGGCGAGGATGAGGCTGACATCAAGACTGGCCTGATTTCGTATTCGTCGCCGATTGCCCGGGCGCTCATCGGCAAGACAGTCGGGGACGAGATCCGGTTTGCCGCTCCCGGCGGAGACCGAAACTACGAGATCATCGATATCCGTTACGAGTAGGCGCCGACAGGAATGCGCGCTACAGCGGCAGCGGTAGCTTGGGCTCGTCTTCGTTGCGGCGGTAGATGAGTGCAACGTTGCCGATTCGGGTAACGAGTTCGGCGTCGCCTTGCCGGCACAGCTCGGAAATGATGTCGTCGCGTGCCTGCCGGTCGCCGGCCCTGATGCGCACCTTGACAAGTTCGTGGTGCCGGATGGTCTGGTCAAACTCCTTCAAGACGGCGTCCGACAGGCCGGCGTCGCCGACCATGACGACGGGCTTCAGCTGGTGGCCCATGCCGCGGAGGAACTTTTTCTGGGATTCGGTAAGCATGATGGCGAGTGATTCTAGCAGCGCTTGCGCCGGGGCAGGTACAGGTTGCCGGCCCGGGGCGCCCCTGTGACGTCCCCCCGGCGCAGCAGCGGGTCCTGGCGCGAGCGGCAGGAAAAGGACCCGTATGTCCGGAAGGCACGCAAGGAAGGCTGGCGCTCGCGTGCCGTTTTCAAGCTGGAGGAGATCGATCGGCGCGAAAAGCTGCTGCGGCCGGGGATGATCTGCGTGGACCTGGGCGCCGCCCCCGGCGGCTGGAGCCAGTACGTCACCGAACGCCTGCAGGGCAGGGCCCGCATCCTCGCGGTCGACCTGCTGGCCATGGATGCGCTGCCAGCCGTGGAGTTCCTGCAGGGCGACTTCACCGAGGAGAGCGTCGCGGCGGAGCTGCTGGAACGGCTCGGCGAGGATCGGGCTGACCTTGTATTAAGTGATATGGCACCCAATATCAGCGGGACCAAGGCGGTCGACCAGCCGCGGTCCGTTTACCTGGCCGAGCTGGCGCTCGACCTCGCACGGCAGGTACTGAAGCCAGGCGGAGATTTCGTGTGCAAGCTGTTCCAGGGCGAGGGTACGGATGCGTTTATTGCCGAGGTCCGGCGATCCTTCGGCAAGGTCCGCGCCATCAAGCCGCGTGCCTCCCGATCGGGGAGCAGTGAGATCTACTTGGTAGCCAGAAACTATCGGCTATAGTACTGTCTAACTTTAGACCGAGTCTAAATGGTGCCCTGCCAGGGTTGCCTCGCGGAGTGACCGCGGGGATGATCGGGTGACGGAGCCGGAGTAAGGATCAACGTGAACGACCTGACCAAGAACATCCTGGTATTCATCGTAATTATTGTTGTGCTCCTGTCGGTGGTGCAGGGGCTCAGCGGCGTCAGCGGCCCGCCCGCGGAAAAGCAGGAGTACTCGGAATTCCTGAAACAGGTCAGGTCCGGGCGCGTCCAGCGCGTGGTCTTCAAGGGCCAGCGTATCGACTTTGGCGACCGGACGCCGCTCGAGTACTACACGATCAGCCCGGAGACCGACAACAACGCTCTGATCGGCATCCTCGAAGACAACAACGTCCGGTTTACCGCCGAGGAGCCCGAATCGCAGAGCCTGATCGGGCAGCTCCTGATCAGTTCGTTCCCGATACTGCTGCTGATCGGCGTCTGGATCTATTTCATGCGCCAGATGCAGGGCGGCGGCAGCGGCCGGGGTGCCATGTCTTTCGGCAAGAGCAAGGCGCGGCTGCTGGGGGAGGACCAGGTCGGCGTGACGTTCGCCGACGTCGCCGGCGTCGAAGAGGCCAAGCAGGAAGTGGCCGAGATCGTCGACTTCCTGCGCGACCCGAGCAAGTTCCAGCGCCTCGGCGGCAAGATCCCGAAGGGTGTCCTGATGGTGGGTCCGCCGGGTACCGGCAAGACCCTGCTGGCGAAGGCGATCGCGGGCGAGGCCAAGGTGCCGTTCTTCACGATCTCCGGTTCGGATTTCGTCGAGATGTTCGTCGGCGTAGGCGCATCCCGTGTGCGCGACATGTTCGACCAGGCCAAGAAGCAGGCGCCCTGCATTATCTTCATTGACGAGCTCGATGCCGTGGGCCGCCATCGCGGCGCCGGCCTGGGCGGTGGTCACGACGAACGCGAGCAGACGCTGAACCAGATGCTCGTCGAAATGGACGGTTTCGAGGGTAGCGAAGGAATCATCGTAATCGCCGCAACCAACCGGCCGGACGTGCTCGATCCCGCGCTGCTTCGTCCCGGGCGGTTCGATCGCCAGGTTGTCGTACCCCTGCCGGATATTCGCGGCCGCGAGCAGATCCTGAAGGTACACATGCGCAAGGTGCCGCTCAGCGAGGACGTCGAACCGGGGATCATTGCCCGCGGAACGCCTGGTTTTTCGGGCGCGGACCTGGCCAACCTGGTCAACGAGGCGGCCCTGTTTGCGGCGCGTGGCAACAAGCGCGTCGTCAGCATGGATGAGTTCGAGCGCGCCAAGGATAAGATCATGATGGGCGCCGAGCGTCGCTCGATGGTGATGAGCGAGAAGGAGAAGCTCAACACGGCCTACCACGAGGCAGGGCACGCGATCGTCGGATACTGCGTTCCGGATCACGATCCTGTTCACAAGGTCACGATCATTCCGCGCGGGCGCGCGCTCGGTGTGACGATGTACCTGCCGGAAGAGGACAAATACAGCATTTCGAAGGAAAAGCTCGAAAGCAATATTTCGGCGCTGTTCGGTGGCCGCATCGCCGAGGAGCTGACGCTCGGCCCGAACGGTGTCACGACCGGTGCGTCGAACGACATCGAGCGGGCGACCGACATTGCGCGCAACATGGTGACGAAGTGGGGTCTGTCCGAAAAACTCGGTCCGCAGACCTATAGCGAGGACGACGGCGAGGTTTTCCTCGGCCGGTCCGTAACGCAGCACAAGCAGGTGTCGGACGTCACCGTGCACACGATCGACGAGGAAGTTCGCAAGATCATCGATCGAAATTACGATCGTGCCAAGAACATTCTCAAGGAGCACGAGGAAAAGCTGCACACGATGGCCAAGGCGCTGGTCAAGTACGAGACAATCGACTATGTGCAGGTCAAGGACATCATGGAAGGGCGGGAGCCGCGGCCTCCGGAAGGATGGGAGGATATGGGCAGCTCGCGGAAGACCGGCGGCAAGGCGCCCGGGGAAGAGTCTCCAGGCGCGATCGGCGGGCCCGTCAGCGAACACTGACGAGACCGCCCGGGCCGGCATGCGGCATTAATTCGACGGCAGCCTTGAGGCTGCCGTCTTTGTTTTGGCTTACTTGCATTCGATGCGGCTGAATCTCGGCAGGCAAACGCTCGACCTCGGCTCGCCCAGGGTCATGGGTATCGTCAACGTGACGCCGGACTCCTTTTCGGACCCCGGCAGGCATCTGGCGAGCGACTCTGCCCTGGAGGCAGCGCTGCGGATGCTCGACGAGGGGGCCGCGATCATCGACATCGGCGGCGAGTCGACTCGCCCGGGTTCGACGCCCGTGCCGGCGGCGGTGCAGCTGGAACGTATCCTGCCGGTCATCGAGGGATTACGGCGCGAATCCGGCGCGCCGATCGCGGTCGATACCGGCAACGCCGTCGTGATGAGCGCCGCTGTGGCGGCCGGTGCCGACATGATCAACGACGTTTATGCGCTGCAGCAGCCGGGTGCGCTGGAGGCAGCCGCCGTGTCCGGCGCCGGCATCTGCCTGATGCACATGCGAGGTCGGCCGGCCACGATGCAGGACGCGCCGAGTTACGACAGGCTGCCGGGTGACGTCGTGGCCTTCTTGTCCGACCGGGTCCGAGCCTGCCGGGCGGCCGGCATTGCCGATGACCGGCTGGTGGTCGATCCGGGATTCGGTTTCGGCAAGACCGACGAGCACAACCTCGTCCTGCTGGCCGGGCTCGGCGAACTCCGAGCCCTCGGGTTGCCGGTGCTGGTCGGCCTGTCGCGGAAGGGTACGCTGGGCCGGCTGACCGGGCGGCGTGTGGACGAAAGGCTGGCGGCCGGCGTGGCCGCCGCCGTCCTGGCCGTCGAGCGAGGCGCCAGTATTGTAAGGACGCACGATGTCGCCGCCACCGTCGATGCGCTTAAAATAGCCGCGGCGGTGCTGGCGAGGGCCGGCGGCAGCGGGCGCGACTGAGCAGCCGGAACGGGCGGCCCAGGGACACGTTAACCAGGGACGAGACATGGGAAAGCAGTATTTCGGGACTGACGGTGTACGCGGCGAAGTCGGGACGGATCCGATGACCGCGGATTTTGCGTTGCGGCTCGCCAGCGCCGCGGCGCAGGTCCTGGTGCCGGAGGGTGGCACCGTTCTGATCGGCAAGGACACCCGTCTGTCGGGTTACATGTTCGAGGCGGCGCTCGAGGCCGGCTTCGTGGCCGCCGGGGCCGATGTCCTGATGCTGGGGCCGCTGCCGACCCCCGGCATCGCGTACCTGAACCAGGTCTTCAGGGCGGATCTCGGCGTCGTCATCAGCGCCTCGCACAACCCGTACCATGACAACGGCATCAAGTTTTTCGACGGCGCCGGGGCGAAGCTGACCGATGAGGTCGAACTCGAGATCGAGCGCTACCTCGAACAGCCGGCCATAACAAGGGAATCGGGCAAGCTCGGCAAGGCGAAACGGATCGATTCCGCGCGTGACCGTTACCAGGAGTTCTGCACGTCGACGTTTCCCAAAGGGCGGAATCTCGACGGCATCAAGATCGTTTTCGACGGCGCGAACGGTGCGGCCTACAAGGTCGGCCCCAGGGCGCTGAACGCGCTCGGCGCCGAGGTCATTACGATCGGGTGTTCGCCGAACGGCCGCAACATCAACGCGGGCTGTGGATCCACGGAGCCAGGCCTGCTGCAGCAAACGGTTCCCGCGGTGCAGGCGCAAGCCGGCATAGCGCTGGATGGCGATGGCGACCGCGTCGTGATGGTCGATGAGCGGGGCGGGATCATCGATGGCGACCAGTTACTCTACATCCTTGCCACGGCGCGCAAGGCTGCCGGAAGCCTCGAGGGCCCGGTGGTCGGTACGGTGATGAGCAACCTGGGTCTCGAACATGCGCTGACCCGGCAGGAAATCCGCTTCCTGCGCGCGGCCGTGGGCGACCGGTACGTGCTGGAGGCCCTGCGGGAACACGGTGGGGTCCTGGGCGGCGAGACCTCCGGTCACATGATACTGCTGGACCAGACGACGACCGGCGACGGCCTGATCAGCGCACTGCAGGTGCTCGCCGTCATGGAGTCGACCGGCAGGCCGCTCTCGGAGCTGGCCGCGGGCATGCCGAAGTACCCGCAGCGCCTGGTCAACGTCCGCACCCGGGCGCGCATCGACCTGGCGGGGTCCTCCGCCATACAGGCCGCGGTCCGCGAGGCCGAACACCGGCTGGCAAAGTCCGGCCGGGTCGTGCTGCGCGCATCGGGCACGGAGCCTGTCATCCGCGTCATGGTCGAGGGAGAAGACGAGCACCTGGTGCTGCATCTCGCCGAGCAGCTCGCGGCCGTCGTCGCCGAGGCAGCTACCTGATTTTGCAGCGAATGCGGGAAAATCCGCGTTGATTTGCTGCGTGGGCCCCGGTATCCTTGCGCGCCTTTTAGTCCGTCCCGTAACGGGAGCCACCCATGCGAGACCTGCTGATTGCCGGAAACTGGAAGATGAACGGCAGTTCCGCCATGAGCGCCGAGCTGGTCGACGGCATTCTGGCAGGGATGCCGGCCGCTGCGGGCATCCGGATGCTGGTCTGCCCGCCGTTCCCTTACCTGGCGCTGGTCGCCGGCAAGGTGGCCGGCACACGGCTGATGCTGGGCGCGCAGACTGTCTCGGAGCACGAATCCGGGGCGTTTACCGGCGAGGTCTCGGTGTCGATGCTGCAGGATAACGGTTGCCGGTACGTGATCGTCGGTCACTCCGAGCGCCGGTCCCTGCTGGGCGAGAGCAGCGACGTGGTTGCGGCCAAGTTCGGCGCGGCCCGGTCGGCTGGCCTGGTACCGATACTTTGCGTCGGTGAAACGCTCGACGATCGCGAGGCGGGCCGCACCGAGGCGGTCATCGCGGAGCAACTCGGCGCGGTCGTGGACGCGCACGGTGCAACGGCCTTTCGCGACGCGGTCATCGCCTATGAGCCGGTGTGGGCGATAGGGACCGGCCGGACGGCCACGCCCGACCAGGCGCAGGCCGTGCACGCCTACATTCGTGGGACGCTGGCGGCTCTCGACGCATCTGTGGCGAAGGCTGTGCAGATACTTTATGGCGGGAGCGTAAAAGGCGACAATGCCGCTGCGCTGTTTGCGATGCGCGACATCGACGGCGGGCTGATTGGCGGCGCGTCGCTGAAAGCGGCTGATTTTCTGGCGATCGCCCAGGGGGCGGTCGCGGCGAGGAATTGAGGAACACATGACGACTATTCATACGGTGGTGCTCAGCGCCCATACACTGATCGCTTTGCTGATCATCATCCTGGTGCTGCTCCAGAGGGGCAAGGGTGCCGAGGCCGGTGCGGCCTTCGGCGCAGGGGCGTCGGGCACCGTGTTCGGCGCGCGCGGTTCGTCGAGTTTCTTCTCGAGGGCCACGGCGATCATGGCGACGGCGTTTTTCGCATCCAGCCTGGCGCTGGCGTACATGAGCAGCCAGACCGGTGCGGCCCCGGAAAGCCTCATCGAGACGGCACCTGCCGTCGAGATCGAGGCAACGACCGAAGCGCTGCCGGGCGACCTGCCGGAAATGCCCGCCATCGAGGAACTCGGGCCGGCTGACGCGCCGGCGGAGACCGACGCGCAGGCCGAAATGCCGTCCCTCGAGCCGCTGCCGGAGCCCGATTCGGCGGAGTCGTCGGGCGAGTCGCCCCGGTAAGCGATTGCGCTGTGCCGGTCGCGTGGCGGCCGATTAAGAGTAGAATTGCGGGTCCCGGCCGGGCGCATCGTCGCGCCAGACCGGAGGTGTTGCAGGGCATTGCTCTGGTGGTGGAATTGGTAGACACGCTGTCTTGAGGGGGCAGTGGCGTGAGCCGTGCGAGTTCGAGTCTCGCCCAGAGCACCAACCCTGACGTGAAACGACAAACCCGGGTACCCGACCCGGATTTCTGAGATCGCGCCGCCGCTCTTGTGTGCCTTCGTCACCGAGTCGGCGGATATGCTGGCCCCGCGGTGGCCGACCGTCGCTGTGGCACCGGCAGACGGTTGCAATCGCATGCCGCAAACCTCCTGCGAATTCTTTGCCGCGGGGGTGTTTTCTGCGATACCCGGGCTGATACAATCACGCGCTGATCCAGGTATCAGCCTTCTTAGCAGCCGGTTACCCTCCTGACATGCTCGAAAATTATCTGCCGATACTGATCTTCCTCGGCATTGCCGCCTTGGTAGGGCTGGTGTTGATGGGGCTTGGCTTTCTTTTCGGTCGTGGCGAAAAAGACGCCGAAAAATTGTCCGCCTACGAGTGCGGCTTCGAACCATTCGAGGACACGCGGATGAAGTTTGACGTCCGCTACTACCTCGTCGCCATACTCTTCATTATTTTCGACCTCGAAATCGCTTTCCTTTTCCCGTGGGCGGTTTCTCTCGACCTGGTTGGAGGCTTCGGCCTGGTCGCCATGGGAATCTTCCTGGCGGTCCTGGTTGTCGGATTCATTTATGAATGGAAGAAAGGGGCGCTCGAATGGGATTGAGTGGCGCCGCCTCCGCTGAGGCGCCAGCGCTACCGGCCGGAGCAGAGGCCGGTCAGAGCCTGCAAAAGAAGGGTTTCCTGGTTACCAGCGTCGACGCCGTCGTGCACTGGGCGCGCACCGGTTCGATGTGGCCGATGACTTTTGGCCTTGCCTGCTGTGCGGTCGAGATGATGCATGCGGGTGCGTCGCGCTACGACCTGGATCGCTTCGGCATCATTTTCCGTCCGAGCCCGCGCCAGTCGGATGTGATGATCGTCGCCGGCACTCTGTGTAACAAGATGGCGCCTGCGCTCCGCAAGGTCTACGACCAGATGCCGGAGCCGCGCTGGGTCGTGTCCATGGGCTCGTGCGCGAACGGCGGAGGCTACTACCATTATTCCTATTCAGTCGTGCGTGGCTGTGACAGGGTCGTGCCCGTTGACGTCTACGTCCCTGGTTGTCCACCGACGGCCGAAGCATTGATATACGGGTTGATTCAGCTTCAGAAGAAGATCCGGCGCACCAGCGTCATTGACAGATAAGTCCGGCTGATCATGAAAATTTCCAACGAGACCATGGCCGCTCGGATCGAGGCGCGGTTTGGTGAACGCGTAAAGCGCGTCGCAAGCATTTGCGACGAGCTTACCTACGAGGTGCCGAAGGACGCGATCCTCGAGCTTGCGCGCACGCTGCGGGACGATCCTGAGTTCCATTTCGAGCAACTCACCGATGCTTGCGGCGTTGACTACCTGACCTACGGGGAAGACGAGTGGACGACCAACAGCGCAACCGGCTCTGGTTTCAGCCGGGGCGTCGCACGCGAGCCCGTGATCCTCGACGAATCGGATTCCTTCGACCCTCGCCGCTTTGCCGTCGTCTATCACCTGTTATCCGTTGCGAACAATATCCGTTTGCGCCTGCGCGTCTTCGCCGGGAGTAACAACCCGCCGATGCTGCGGTCGGTTGTCGATGTCTGGAGTTCGGCGAACTGGTTTGAGCGGGAGGCCTTCGACATGTACGGGATCCTGTTCGAGGGGCATCCGGATTTGCGGCGCATCCTGACGGACTATGGATTCATCGGCCACCCGTTCCGCAAGGATTTCCCGGTCAGCGGGAACGTCGAGATTGCCTATGACCCGGCCAAGGGCAGGGTTGCCTATCAACCGGTGTCCATCGAGCCACGTACCGGCGTGCCTCGCGTGATTCGCGACGACAATCGCTACGCAGCCGATCTCAAGGACGGGGCGAAAAGTGGCTGAGATTCAGAATTACACGATGAACTTCGGGCCGCAGCACCCGGCTGCCCATGGCGTGTTGCGGCTCGTGCTTGAAATGGACGGCGAGGTGATTACACGGGCCGATCCGCATATTGGTCTTCTGCACAGGGCGACGGAGAAACTGGTCGAGACCAAGCCGTTCAACCAGAGCATCGGCTACATGGATCGTCTCGACTACATGTCGATGATGTGCAACGAACACGGTTATGTCCTGGCCATCGAAAAGCTGCTCGGCGTGACGCCGCCGGTCAGGGCGCAATACATCCGCGTGATGTTCGACGAGATCACCCGCCTGCTGAATCACCTGCTGTGGCTTGCGTCACACGGCCTCGATATCGGCGCCATGACCATGTTCCTGTATTGCTTCCGGGAACGCGAGGACTTGCTGGACTGCTACGAAGCGGTGTCCGGGTCGCGTATGCATGCGACCTACTACCGTCCGGGCGGCGTCTATCGTGATCTGCCGGACT
>Ga0224500_10000048_pt1 | contig 82325 bp, 95 predicted proteins | sample SF_Oct11_sed_USG_FD_168126 | JGI IMG/M metagenome (GOLD analysis project Ga0224500, IMG submission 168126) | Sediment microbial communities from San Francisco Bay, California, United States - SF_Oct11_sed_USGS_4_1 | ecosystem: Environmental > Aquatic > Marine > Sediment | place: USA: California...
GGTGGAAGAGACCGAGGAACTGCGACGCTATACGGTCGAAATGATCATCTTCGAGTACGCCGGAAATACGAATGACAGCAATGAGATGTTCATTGCCGAGCCGGTCGATGTTCCAACCCTTGATGAGTCCGACGACGGCCCGATCTACACGGACATCCCGCAGTTGCCGCCACGCGCCGGGGATGCGGCCAAAATGTCAATCGAGGAGATTCCGTCGCTCCGACAGGTGGAAATGTCCCTGCTCGAACCCGGCAAGTACACGATGTCGGACATTTATAAGAAGCTGGAAAAGCTCGATGCCTACAATCCGGTCATGCACACGGCATGGACCCAGACCGCTGTCGCCAGAGAGCTGTCACCGCCGGTGCGACTGCGACGCCTCGGCGATGCGCCGCTCCGGCTCGATGGCGAGTTGACGCTGTACGTCAGCCGCTTCCTTCACCTCGTTGTCGACCTGCAGCTGGATGCGGAAGAGCCCGGCTATCTTCCGTCCGACGAAGCCGGAATCCGGCCGCCGGCGAAACCGTTTGGCGAATCTGCCTACGCGGAATCGGAAAAACCGGATCTGCGACCAACGAGGCTTCATTACCGGATTTCGGAGGACCGCATTTTCCGCAACGGCGACCTTCGTTATTTCGATCACCCTAAATTCGGTGTACTAGTCAAAGTCACCCGCTACGATCCCGCGACGGATGAACGCGATGCTGCCGGATCGATGCCGGGCGGTATCGAGGCGCCCTGAAGCGATATAGCTGCAAAACCTCGGGCGAAACCGATCTAGTCCTTGCTTTCGAGAACGCTCTGCAGGAATGCAGCGGCCCTGGACTCGCTACCCTCGGCTGCCGTAACGGCGAGCTGATAGGTGACCGTCACGAAACGCGCCTTGCTCGATCGCGGGTGGTGCAGGCCTAATTCCCTGACCGCGGACGCAATTTTTTCGGCAAACTCCGCGACGCCGGATTCCGACGCGGCATGCGCCAGCACCAGCAAGGTCGACTCGTCCACGCGTGCGGCAACATCGCTTGCCCGACGCAGGCAGCGCCGGACAGCCTGTGCGACACGCCGCAGACAGGAGTCGGTGGCATGACGCCCGAAAACTTCGAGATAGGCGGCAAAGTCATCGAGTTGGAAGGCGACCAGCGCCAGTGACGAGCGCTCACGTGTGGCAACCGCCCAGTCATGTGCAAGCACCTCACGGAAAGCTGCTTCATTCAGCAGGCCGGTAACCGGATCGTCACGTGACAGGTCGCGAATGCGCCGTTTCGCTTTCACCAGTTCCTGGTGAATCTCGCCATCGGTGCCGGAGCTGCTCGCGGCGCTGCGCCAGTAAACGGCATAGTAGCTGTTTCCCGACTCTGCACTCTGTCTGACAGATCGCAATACCATCAGGTATTCGCGACCGGACAGTTCCACCGCAAGGCTGGTTTCCTGCCCCGCGCGAATCGTCTCGCTTATTTCCAACGCCAGGTCGCGTCCGATCATTTTTTCCACGACGTCGGCGAGCGGTTCTTGCAACGTCGATTCCGACCTGGCGAGCGCATTGAAAGCGGGGTTGCTCAATACGATCGGCCAGTCGGCGCTGTCGATCCGTGCCACCAGCATTGGCTCGGCGGAACCGCCGATCACCTGCTGCAGCACTTTGCGATCCAGATCTTTCATCTACACCCTATGAAAAAATTCCCGGAGCAGTTTCATCGATAACATCCTGGCGGTCGCCGTGTAAGCATGCAGATCCTCGTGGATCGATGCCTGGCCACGCCCCGCGCCATAGTTAACGATCAGCGACAGGCACGCGTAGCGCATGCCCATTTCCATCGCCAGAGCCGCCTCGGGCATCGCCGTCATGCCGACGAAATCCGCTCCGTCCCGTGCCAGACGGTCGACCTCGGCAGCCGTTTCCAGCCGTGGCCCCTGGGTCACTGCATAGGTGCCGCCATCGTGACAGGCGACACCGGCCGCGTCCGCCGCCGTCAGAAGCTTCCGCCGCAATTCCGCGCAAAACGGCTCGGTGAAATCGATGTGCTGCAAATTATCGGCATTGCCGTCATGAATACTGTGATCCCGTCCCCAGGTATAGTCGATGAGCTGATCGGGCACGGCCAACTGACCCGGTTCCAGCGACTCGTTGATCACCCCAACAGTGTTGACGGCAACGACGCAGTTGACTCCCAATGACTCCAGGGCCGCTAGGTTAGCGCGGTAGTTGACGCGGTGAGCCGGAATCTGCAGGTTCTCGCCGTGCCGTGCGATCAGGTAGACACAGTGCCTGCCGTATTCCAGCTCGCGAACCGGGCTGGAGGGTGAGCCGTATCGGGTATCGACTTGCTGCGACGCCGAGTCGGTGGCGAAATCGCGGAACCCGCTGCCGGCAATCAGGGCGTAACGGGGCGACGCGCCGGATGACGTCACGCGTTCAGTTCCAGTGGCGGTCGCTCGAGCCAGCGGCCAAAAGTGGTTACTGCCGCCTGCCACTGCTCACTGGCCTGCAGGGTCTCGCGCAGCACGGATCCGGTACCGTGCAGGCGCGCCAGCCGAACCAGCGACAAGGGATTCGAGTACTCGGCAAGTGCGGCAACCGTCGCGGTGGCCGCCGGCCGATCGTTGCATACCAGGACCATGTCACAACCGGCATCGAGCGCAAGTCTGGCCCGCTTGGGCATCGAGCCGAAACTGGCGGTCGCTTTCATGCTGAGATCGTCACAGAACACCGCGCCGTCGAATCCGAGCTGAGCGCGCAGCTGATGCCGGATCCATTGCGTTGAAAACCCTGCCGGCAGACTGTCCACTTCCGGATACACGACATGTGCCAGCATGACGGCCGCAATTCGCCGGTTGGCGATCAAGCGTTCGTAGGGACGCATGTCATCGAGGATTTCGCCGTACTCCCGACGGTCCACCGGCAGCTTCTCGTGTGAATCCGCCAATACCGCCCCATGGCCCGGAAAATGCTTGGCGACTGCCGCCATGCCGGCGGAGCGCAATCCACCGCAAAACGCGGCAGCGAGGCTGGCCACGATTTCCGGGTCCGGGTGAAATGCCCGATCGCCGATAACTGCACTGACTCCACGATCGAGGTCTACGCAGGGCGCGAAGCAGAGGTCGATTCCGGCGACGCGTAGCTCGGACGCGATCAACCATCCGGCCATGCGCGCACAGTCCAGCGCTTGGTCCGGATCGCGGTCGTATTCGACGCCCAGTCTGCGCATCGGCGGAATCGCGCTGAATCCTTCCCGAAAACGTTGCACGCGTCCGCCCTCATGGTCGACAGCGACCAGCACCGGGGGACTGCGCAGTGCGCGGATCGAAGATACGAGGTCGGCAATCTGTTCGGGCGATTCGTAGTTGCGACTGAACAGGATGACGCCGCCAACTGCCGGCTCGCGCAACAGCTGGCGGTCGGCCGGGCTCAATTCGAGCCCCTCTATATCCAGCATGACCGGTCCGAGCGCCATAGGTAAGGTCCTGACATCGCCATTATCACGGCCGGTTCGCCTGCCCGGCAACGCCGCCCTTAATGACTCTGACTTTAGGTTTGTATTTTAACTTATTGTTTATATTATACTTTTGAAAACACCGCAATGGATTCCACGTGTGCAGTGTGTGGAAACATGTCGATTATGCCAGCCGCTTCCAGCCGGTACCCGCGCCGGTATACGAGCTCTTCGGTATCCCTGGCCAGCGTGCCGGGATGGCAGGACACGTAAACGATTCTCGCTGGCGCAATGCGTTCGACGTGCTGCAGCAATTCGATCGCTCCACTGCGCGCCGGATCCAGCAGCATCTTGTCCCACGTCCTCGCCATCCAGGCTTCACCGCCATTAACGGCCGACAGGTCGCCGACCGAAAACCGGCAGTTGTCGATGCCATTACGCCGCGCATTTTGCTGCGCCCTGCTTACTTGCTGTTGCTCGCCCTCGATACCCAGCACCTGTGACGCATGCCGGGCAAGTGGCAGCGAGAAATTACCGATACCGCAATACAGGTCGAGAATATCGTCGCTCGATCTCGGTTGCAGAAGTTCGATGGCCTTGCCGACCATGAGTCTGTTGACCGTAGCGTTGATCTGCACGAAATCAGTCGCCGCAAATTCCATCTGCAGCCTCGATTCGGGGATGTCGTAAGTCAGGCTTTCCGGCGGCGATTGATGCAATGACACGACGGAATCCGGTCCGCCGGGCTGCAGCGCAATCTGCAGGCCGTGCTGTTCCGCAAAATCGATAAGCACGGCACGATCTGCATCGCTCGGCGCATCCAGCACCCGAAAAACCAGCTCCGTGCAATTGTCGGCGACAGCCACCTCGATCTGCGGCAGCCGGCTGCGAATGCCGAGTTTCGAAATCATCTCACTCAGCGGATCGATCAGTGCATCCACCGGCGCTGCCAGAATTTCGCAGCGGTGCATATTGGTGATGTAGGGAGCATGACGCTCACGGAATCCGACCAGCACCCGACCCTTGGCCGGAACGTCCTTGACGGCCAGCCGGGCACGCCGCCTGTAGCGCCAGCCACCGTCGTCGGAAGCGTCGAACAGCGGTGGCAGCCAGGTATCCGGTTCCGCCCGGCCGATTCGCTGCATGTTGTCGCGCAGCGATCGTTCCTTGATAGCGCGTTGTTCGTGCGCCGAAACATGCTGCAGCGAGCAACCACCGCAAACGCCGTACACGGCGCAGCGCGGTTCGATTCTTGAAGGCGATGGCTCCAGCACTTCAACGAGTTCCGCCTCGTCATAGTTTCGCCGCCGTTTGCGCCGATTGAATCGGACCACCTCGCCCGGCAATGCACCGGCGACGAATACTTTCTTGCCGGTTACCGCGGCGATTCCGCGGCCATCGTGGGTAACGGCATCGATGCGTGCCGTCTCCGGTTCACGTTTTTTTGCCATTCTCTTGTGTTTCAGCCAGATGACCAGGCGGCGAGAAATTCATCGAGATGCGGACGCTTCATGCCCTGCAGGGTCGTTCGAACCAGCTCGAACTCGCGTGCCAGGTCCTTGTCGTCCAGGCGGCCACGCATGTGTTCGAAGCGCAGAAAAATCAGGTAGGTGTTGAGCACGTCGGTTTCGCAGTAGTTGCGGATGTCCTCAATCCCACCCCGCAACCAGGCCCCCCAGACCTTGTCACCGCTCATGCCGAGTTTGCCCGGAAATCCTAGCAGCACGGCCATCTGTTCGAGGCTCGCCCGTCCGCGTGGCTGGAAACCGGACATGACATCCATCAGGTCCACGTGCCTCCAGTGAAACCTGCTCAGGTAGTTGTTGTATCGGTAGTCGCGATCGTGGTCGCCGATTTCCCAGTAGCGAGGGGCCTGAACACCGTGACGCAAGGCACGGTATTGGAGAACCGGCAGATCGAAGCCGCTGCCATTCCAGCTGACCAGGTCGGGCGCATAGCGCTCCACGCCATCGAAGAATCGCCTCACCAGGTCGGCCTCGTCGGAATCGGCATCGCCCAGGCTCCAGACACGGAAGCTGTCTGCTGTCCGCAAGCCGACGGAAATCGCTACGACACGTTGCTGGTGGGGCGGCAGAAAGTCGCTGCCGGTTTCCTGCAAACGTTTGAAGCCCATCGCAGTCCCGACGTCTTCGTCCGAAAGATCGTCGAGCCCCCACATGCGGCGGCCGAATTCGACGTCGGGGACAGTTTCTATATCAAATGAAAAACAATGCATTACGATACTTTATTAACTTAATTACTCACGCATTCATGACGACTGCGAAAGCCAGAATCAGCCCCGCGTCGTCGGACAGGCTGACATGCCCGGCACCAATTCCAAGCTCCCGGCAGACGCCCTTTCCCCGCTCGGACCAGATGATCAGCGGCCGCCCCCAGGAATTGTTCACGACGCCTACGTCGCGAATCCACACGCCGTGCGCAAAACCGGTGCCCATCGCCTTGACCGTTGCTTCCTTGGCGGCGAAGCGCATCGCGAGAAATCGCACCGGCCATCTGCTGCGTTCGAACAGGGGCCTCTCCTCGTCCATTAGCAATCGCTCGACGAAGTGATCTCCGAAGCGATCATAGGTGTGTTGAATGCGCGCAAGTTCAACGATGTCGGTGCCTACGCCGAAAATCATCGGATCAATTTCCGTTGCGGGCAGCGGACATCAGCCGCTTCATTTCGCGCACGGCCTGATCGAGTCCGTCAAAAACGGCACGGGCAATGATTGCATGACCGATATTCAGCTCCCGGATACCGGCTATCGCAGCGATGGGCTGGACGTTGTCGTAATTCAGGCCGTGACCGGCGTGCACAATGAGACCGATTTTGCGGCCGTAGTCGACCGCGTCGCGAACGCGCTGCAGCTCGCGATTCCGCTGCGCACCGCTGGCCCCGGCATAGGCGCCCGTGTGCAGTTCAACCACTGCGGCGCCGCAAGCAAGCGCTGCATCCAGTTGTCGCGGTTCCGGATCGACAAACAATGAGACCCGAATACCCGCATCCTGCAGTCTCGAGCAGGCAGCCTTAACCGCGTCAGGATCAGCCAACACGTCCAGTCCGCCTTCGGTGGTAATTTCCTTGCGTTTCTCCGGCACCAGGCAGCAGTCTCTCGGCCGGACCCTCAGCGCTATGCCGAGCATCTCGTCGGTCACTGCCATCTCGAGGTTCATGTGCGTCGTCATGATGCCGATGATGGCATCGAGGTCGTGGTCCTGGATATGACGGCGATCTTCGCGCAGGTGTACGGTGATGCTGTCCGCACCGGCCAGCTCCGCAGCCTGCGCAGCCTTGGCCGGTTCCGGGTAGACGGTTCCTCGCGCCTGGCGGACGGTCGCCACGTGGTCGATGTTCACACCCAGATGCAATGCGTTGCTGTCGTTCAAAGCGGATTCCCGGTCTCGCTGCGGTCGGTTGCATTGTCACGGATGCGCATGCTGCGCCGCAACTCGAGCAGCACTTTGCGACTCTTCAGCTGCTTGCCGCCGAGATGATAGGCAATGATATCCCGCAGGAGTCGGCTGGCGCCCTGCAAGACCTCCGGGTCCGAGAAGTCCTGCCGGCCGATGGCGCGCAACAGCGCGCCACTGTAGGTCGCCGGACCATCGCGACGCGTCACCTGCACGGGCCCCTGCTCCACCAGGTATTCGTAAAATTCTTCGTCTTGCAGTGCCTCAAGCGTTCGCGCATCGTGGTCGAGAATCGGCGCATAGCCCAGGATTCGCAGCAGTGACATCTCGAACTCTCTCAAGCACGCAGCCAGATCCGCACGATTGGCAAGACCCTGGATTGCATGGCCGTAAGCGGCAAAGATCTCCGGCTGTGGATCGTGACGGTGCAACAGGTACAAAACCAGCTCATTGACGTAATAGCCGGCCAGCAGGGCATCGCCCGTCAGCGCGATCGGTCGATCGTGCATCTCCGCGCCCGTCAGGGTACCGAGGTCCGAGCGGATCACCCATGAGAACTGCAACGGCATGAAGGGCCGAAGTATTCCTTTGAGTTTGGATTTCGCCGATCGACTGCCCCGCGCAACCAGCGTTAGCCGTCCGTGATCCCGGCTGAGAATGTCGAGTAACTGGCTGGAATCACGGAATGGACGATGATGCAGCAGCCAGGCCGGCTGGTTCAATATTCGCTTGTTGTCTGTCAATCGCTGTTACCCGATGTGTCGAAACCGAGTCTTGCAAGCTCCCGCTCGCTGTCAGCCCAGTTTTCCTTAACGCGGACCCACAGCTCGATGTGCACCGGGACCGCGAGCTGTTCTCTCAGTTCGAGACGCGCCGCCTGGCCGACTCGTTTGAGCATGCTGCCTCCCTTGCCGACGACGATACCCTTCTGGCTGTCTCTCTCGACCCAAATGACGGCATGAATTGTCACACCGCCTTCATCCCGCTTGAATTGCTCGATCTGCACTGTCAGCCCGTACGGTAATTCCTGTCGAAGATTGAGGGTAAGCTTTTCGCGGACAATTTCGGCAGCGCGAAACTCGTCATTGCGATCCGAAATCATATCGTCCGGAAACAGCGGCGGCGAAACCGGCAAATAACGTGGAATCAGACTGAGTAATGCATCGAGGTTATCGCGGCGCGTTGCGGAAATCGGTATCAGCTCCACAAAGCTGTGTCGCTTCGACATATCGCTGATGTGCTGCAGAAGCGCATCTTTCGGTACCACATTATCGATCTTGTTCAGGAGTGCGATCGCGTTGACGGACGACTGACGGATTCGTTTCAATACGTCTTCGTCTTCTGCTGTGAATCGATTGGCTTCCGTTACAAAAAGAATCAGGTCTGCATCCGACAGCGCACTTGCTGCCGTTCGGTTCATAAGACGATTCATTGCTTTGCCCGCCTCCCGGTGAATGCCTGGCGTGTCTACAAACACAATCTGGCAATGTGGTGCCGAGTGAATAGCCAGAATACGGTGCCGGGTGGTTTGTGGTTTCGGCGTAACTATGCTGACTTTCCTGCCGACCAGTGCGTTGATCAGAGTGGATTTGCCGACATTCGGTCGGCCGACAACTGCAACGAATCCACACACATGGGTATTCGCCACGTCTCAAGCCTCCGATTCGAGCATGGCCAGCATTTTCTCGGCCGCCTGCTGTTCGGCATCGCGGCGGGACCCGCCAATTCCGAGAGACCGCTTGCCATGTTCGGCAACGGTGCAACTGACTTCGAACATTTGTTGATGCGCCTTGCCGGTGATCTTTTCCATGTTGTACTCCGGTAGCGCCAGTTGCCGGCCCTGCAGGAACTCCTGCAGTGCTGTCTTCGGATCGCGCAGGTCATTCAGATTCGGCAGCGAATTCAGTCGCTCGCCATAAGCTGTGCAAATGAGTTTTTTTGCCGCTTCGAAGCCCGAATCGAGATAGACGGCACCGAACAGTGCTTCGAGTGCATCCGCGAGTATCGATTCGCGACGATGTCCACCGGTTTTCTTTTCGCCCGGGCCGAGGACAACGTAACGGCCGATGCCGAGCTCTGTGGCCAGTTCGGAGAGCGCAGAATCCTTCACAAGGTATGATCTCAGCCGGCTCAGGTCGCCTTCGTCCGCTTCGGGCCTCGCGTGGAAGATGATTTCCGAGATCACGGTATCCAGAACCGCATCGCCCAGGTACTCGAGCCTCTCGTTATTCCTGCCGGTTGCGCTTCGATGTGTCAGCGCATATCGCAGCAGCTCAACGTCGCGAAACTCGTAATTCAGCGATTTCTTCAGCCAGCGCGCCGCTTTGTCCAAGGTGTCTGCTCACAGATTCGAATCCGACCGTAGCGGCCAGATCGTATGTTAGGGGCAGAAGGGCACGCAGGCAATGAGGCCCGCAGAAATCAGCGACGAACCTGTACTGATTTCTCGAAGCGGACCGTGAAGTAGATGTTGGAGATAAAGGGTGTCATATGGTCGTAGCTGACTTTTACAACGAAGCCATTACCCTCGGCTGTCACCGTGACATCCCGTGCTGTTATCTCGCTGACGCTTTCCACGTCAAAGCGACGACTGATCGATTTCTTGATCGAATCCCTCGATGGATTCTGGCCGTCGAACTCCTCCTCTACGCCGCTCAGTACACCGGCGACTTTCATGTAGTTCAGGTACACCGGAGTAAGGCGAATGCCGGCAAAAGCAAACAACCCTACAAAACAAACCATCAACAATATGCCAACGGTGGTCATGCCGGCCTGACGAGCCAACTCGCGATGTGGCCGCATCTCAGCGGAATTGCGGCTGGCGACAACTACTTCACCCAGGATTTTGCGGGCGTTCATGAAAATTTCTCCAACGTTCTGCTGCCGATCCTGCCCAATTTTAGCTTTGAAATCAGTGACTGGCACCACATTATTGAATCTTCGTACCGATCCGGCCCCAGTCGGGCCATTCGAGGCCATCCATGTGCATCCAGATCCGCACCGCCTCGCCGACCAGGTGGGTCTCCGGGATCGAACCGATATAGCGACTGTCCCGGCTGTTGTCCCGGTTATCGCCCATCATGAAAAAATGTCCCTCCTCAACCCGGTAAATGCCTTCCATTATTTTTCGTTGCGGATCCGTGATCATGATCTCGTGCTCGCGGCCACCCAGAGTCTCGGTCAGGACCCTCGAAGCGGATACGGACTCCTTCAGTTGATGTGGAACTGGAACGCCATTGACTGTCAGACGATGATTTGAATATTCGATCACGTCACCCGGAAGCCCGATCACGCGTTTAATGTAATTGACGTTCGGATCCGACGGCAGTCGAAACACCACGACGTCACCGTGTTTCGGTTGCCCTGTCTCAATGATCTTTTTCTCGATTACCGGCAGTCGTAGTCCGTAGGAATACTTCTTGACGAAAATAAAGTCTCCCTGCAGCAATGTCGGCATCATCGAGCCCGAAGGAATTCGAAACGGTTCGAATACGAATGACCGGATCAACAATACAAAAAGCAGAACCGGAAAAAACGATCGGCTGTACTCAATGGCGATTTCCAGACTTTGCGGTAAACCGTTTTCACGTCGCCTGCTGAAGTAGAATTTATCGAGTGCGATAACGGCGCCTGTAAATGCCGTCAGCAAGGTCAAAATCAATGCCAGATTAATATTCAATTCTCGGTCTCACTTATCGGCTCTAAGTACTGCCAGAAAGGCTTCCTGCGGAATTTCCACAGAGCCAATCTGTTTCATTCGTTTTTTGCCAGCCTTCTGTTTTTCCAACAGCTTGCGCTTTCGGGTTACATCGCCACCATAGCATTTCGCGGTAACATTCTTACGCAGCGCCTTGACGTTGCTTCTCGCGATAACCTGGCTGCCAATCGCTGCCTGGATTGCTACGTCGAACATCTGGCGCGGAATGAGTTCGCGCATTCTCTCGACCAGCTCTCGGCCGCGAGTGTTGGTATTCGCTCGATGCACAATAGATGACAGAGCATCGACTCGCTCCTGATTGATAAGCAAATCCAGTCGCACCAGATCCGCCGCCTCGAACCGGACCATATGGTAATCAAAGGACGCGTATCCGCGGCTGACCGACTTCAGCCGGTCAAAAAAGTCGAGCACGACCTCGGCAAGCGGCATCTCGAATTCGAGCGACACCTGACTGCCGAGATAGCGTATGTGCTTCTGTACGCCTCGCTTTTCGATGCAAAGCTTCATCACGGCGCCAACATGCTTCTCGGGAAGCAGTATGTTCGCGGCGATAATCGGCTCGCGAAGTTCCGCGATCTGGTGTATCGGCGGGAGCTTCGAAGGATTGTCGACCAAAGTGATTTCACCGTTCGTCTGCAAGACCTCGAAAACCACCGTCGGTGCCGTCGTAATCAGTTCGAGTCCGTACTCCCGCTCCAGCCGCTCCTGTACGATTTCCATGTGCAACATGCCAAGAAATCCGCAACGAAACCCGAAACCCAGGGCAGCGGATGTCTCCGGCTCGAAGTGCAGCGCCGAGTCGTTCAGGCGAAGCTTCTGCAGCGCTTCGCGGAAACTCTCGTAATCATCCGACTGAATGGGGAACAATCCGGCGAAAACGCGCGGCTGCACCTGCTTGAATCCTGGTAACGGCTTTTCGCAAGGGCGCGATGCAAGTGTCAGGGTATCTCCGACCGGGGCGCCGTAGATGTCCTTGATTGCGGATATAACAAATCCGACCTCACCGGTTTTCAGTTCGCTTCGATCCTGCATTTTCGGCGTGAATGCGCCGACGCGATCCGCCAGATACGCCCGGTCCGTGGACATGACCTTGAATCTGGCGCCTTTTGCCAGGCTGCCATTCATAACCCGGACGAGCGAAACCACTCCGACATACTTATCGAACCATGAGTCGACGATCAGAGCCTGCAAAGGTGCATCCGGATCGCCGCTCGGCGGTGGCACGATTCGAATCAGTTGCTCCAGCAGTTCCGGTACTCCCGCGCCCGTCTTGGCGCTGACACGGGTTGCCTGCTGCGCGTCGATGCCGATGACATCCTCGATTTCCCGAATGACTTTGTCCGGCTCTGCTGCCGGCAGGTCGATCTTGTTCAAAACAGGCAGGACTTCCAAGCCCTGATCGATTGCCGTGGCACAGTTCGCAACGCTTTGCGCCTCGACGCCCTGTGCCGCATCGACCACCAGCAATGCACCCTCGCAGGCTGCCAACGAGCGCGATACTTCGTAGGAAAAATCGACGTGTCCGGGCGTATCGATGAAATTGAGCTGGTAGTCCTGGCCATCCTTCGCGCGATAATTGAGCGACACGCTCTGCGCCTTGATCGTGATACCGCGTTCTCTCTCGATGTCCATCGAATCGAGCACCTGCTCGGACATTTCCCGATCCTGTAGACCACCGCACAGCTGGATGAATCGATCCGCAAGGGTCGACTTGCCATGATCGATGTGCGCGATGATCGAAAAGTTTCGGATGTTTTTCATGCTGTGCCGACAGACTCCGGGTCCATTATTCGAACGGCCCCGTCTGATTGTCTCGTGATGCCTGGAATATCAGTGGGAATGAAGCAGCCGCGAAGTATATACGTTTCGCCGGTTCAGGACGCAGCCGGCGACGGCTGGTCTCCCGCCAGCGCCCGCCGCAATGCCTTGCGATCGAGCCGGTGTTGACAGACGTATCGTCCGTCGACCTCGACGACCGGGATACGGGACCCATAGGCACTTTTCCAGTCGGGCCGCGTCTCGACATCGATGACCTTCACCTGCCCGACGCCACGAACCAGTGGCAGCAACTCGTCCAGGAGTACCTCGCAGAGGTGGCAGCCGGGCCGGCTGTATACGCGGATCTGCGCCATCGTCATTCGCTGCCAGCGGTGCGTTCAGCCTGAAACCGCTGCAGACACTGGCTCCGACGCAGCAATTGACGGCCGCAAATCCAGCCCAGAATCAGCCCGGCCAGGGCCGCCACGATTGCGACCCCGTCCGCCAGACTGCCCAATGCGATCCTTGCCGCTCCGGGCAGCGACACCATTCCGGCAAGCGGCAGGCCGTATGCGCAAACGGCGGCGCGGAGAAGTTCGCTTGCGGGCATGGACAAAGCAACGAAATCGCCTGCGACGACCTGCAAACCGCGTTCGGGCGTAACCTCGATCTGCCGATCACGCGACGCAGCGGAAATCAACCCGGCCCCGCATCCCTTGCCTGCGGCACATCGCGGACAGGCAGATGCTGCAGAAATCGAAACGAGGAGCCGCCCGTCATTAACCGCAAGAACTTGAGCGACGGGTCGATCCATAGCTGTTTCCGCCTAGCGCGTTTGACGCATTGAACTGGCTATGCGTTTTACGGTTTCCTGCGGCACTTCACCAACGGCGGTTATTCGGTAATCATCATAGACGGCGCTGTAGGAACTCGAGGAGCCGATTCTCGATCTTTCGGCCACATTATCCTGTGACTTTTTTCCGATGAATACAGAAACCGCCGCGAGGCCGTCGCTATAGACAATGTGCGTTACAGGCGCGATCGTGCCCGAAAGACTATCCGAAGTAGTGGATACGACGCCGAAACCGCCCGGAAGATCATCACTGATCCAGTCCGTTCGAACCGGAACAGGCTGTGCCTTGGCCGGCTCCGTATACCAGGTGAAGTCATCCAGACTCAACGAGGGCTCCAATGCATCGCTGGCAACGACCTCACCGAAGCGGATATCGGCAAATTTGATTTCCTCGATCAGCACCCCGTTCTGATCGACCAACTCGGTGCGCAACGGGAAGGCGGTCTGGCGATCGAGCCACAGGCGATGGCCGAAGCGAAACTGGTCATGGGGCCTTACGGCAACAAGCACCGCGGGACGACCGGCGACGCGTTCTTCACGTACAACCGATAGATCGTAGTAAGCGCCGAAGCTGATGTCCCCGCCGGGTAAAGTGGAAAAGAGCGTACTCTGGTTGTTCCACTGCTCGATCAATACTGATTTTCGATCGGGCAAAATGCAATGTACTTCGTTGCCAACGCGAATTATCTCGAGGCCGTTGCCTTCCTGGGTTACCAGTCGTTCATGAACGACGCCGTCGATGATTTTGTGCACAAGCTTCAGCGCTTCGGTCTTTCCGTTCTGGCGTCGGATGACCGTTCCCTCGTAATCCATATTGGATACAACACGGGACATTCCGCGCAACCACTCGGCTGGCGCGGAATTATCCTGAGCCGCGGCCGCGAGTGCTGACAACAGCAAAACCCCACTCAATGAAAACGTGCAGGGTAAGAATGCGATTTTTTTCGGAATTTTCGGCATCGGAAATTTCGGCATTAAGCGCTTTAATCTGCCTGAGATTCTCCGTCGACCGATGTCCCGTCAAGTCGCAGGTCCGGCTGGCCGTCGGGTCGATTCGCGGAACCGGCGGCAGCGGAACTCCCCTGCTTTTTGTCCGGACTTACTACAACCAATTCGCCATCCTGCAGCTCCAGTGTAACGAGCCGCGTGATAATACCATTGCCGCCGAAGTCCGCCGAACTCGCAGAATGCCGCCGGTACATTTGCCGCAACTCCTCGGACACGACCTCCTCATCGGCGCCGAACGCTGCCGGCTGTGTAATGGCTGTGGCAGCCTCGATGCTGGCCACTGCGGACGTACTCGCCGAATCACCCGATTCCGGCAAAACAGACTGCCTGAGGCCAACCACGGCAAGCACAGCGACCGATGCAGCGACCGCGAAACCCAGCGTCGGTTTCAGAAACCGTGATTTGGCAGCGACCGCCGGCTGTTCCGCGACGAGCACGTCCTCGCCAAGGGCATTGGCAATTCGTCCGCGCAGTCCGTCCATGCCCGGCAATTCCGCGTCGCGTCGGATATACCGGCCGATGGCAAGGTATGTGGCAACCTGTTCCCGCATTGCCGCATCCTGATTCAGGCGACGCAGCAACAACTCGGCCTCGTTCTCCGGCAACTCGCCGTCGATAAGAGCCGAGATCTGCGTTTTCAAAGCATCATTCATATTTCACCCAAGAGGGAACATGCCCTCAAACAATATTCGGGCTGGCTGTCATCCGCCAACCCCCGTATCAACTAGTCGACCAGGTGACCAATCTTTTTCGCGATTGCATCCCGGGCCCTGAATATTCGCGACCGAACGGTACCCACCGGGCAATCCATGGTCTGTGCAATTTCTTCGTAACTCATGCCATCCAGCTCGCGCAGCACGATCGCCGTTCGCAAATCGTCGGGCAAGGCCGCAATCGCCCGCTCCACGGCTTCGTGAAGCTCACGGCCCATTGTCACACCCTCGGGGGTATCCGTTTCCCTGAGTTTTGCGTGCAAATCAAATTGTTCCGGATCCTGCAGATCCAGTTCGACGTCCATCGGCCGGCGCCGTTGTGCGGCAAGGTAGTTCTTGGCCGTATTCACAGCAATCCTGTACAACCAGGTATAGAAGGCGCTATCGCCCCGAAAACGCGGTAACGCCCGGTAGGCCTTGAGAAACGCCTCCTGGGTAATATCCAAAGCCTGATCGGGATCCCGCACATATCTCATCACCAGATTGACAATCTTGTGCTGATATTTGAGCACAAGGAGGTCGAACGCGCCCTTTTCACCTTTCTGTACCCGCCGGACCAGCTGGGCATCCGACCACTCAGTCGCCATGGGGCCAGGCCCTGCCGGCACGCCGGCACGGCCGGTCGCCACCCGGGTAGACCGGGGACGATGCCGAAAGTTCTGCGATTTGAGGGGTATCCATTGGCTTTTGTTGGCTTTAATCCGGGTTCTTGCGCCAGGTCACAGAAATGGTATCAGCTTCAATCCATGCGACCAACGTGAGCTCCATTTTGCCGCCACATCAGCTGAAGCCAATGCCAGCTGTCGCTGTCCCCGCCGTCCCCGACCAGGAGCTCCGCGTAACACTGACCATTCGCCAACCGCAGTCTCAACCATGCCATGCGCTGCAGGACGAAACTGCCGCCCACCAACTCTGCCGGGCATCGCCGACCTGCCGTATCGATTGTTTCGATAAAACCTTCCTTATCTATGCGAATCGCAGCGACCTTCCGGTAGCCATGCCACTGCGCGGCAGATTCATGCCAGGCCAGACAGAGCCACGACCCCAGCAGCAACGCGGTTATCCCAGCTGGTGTTGGCAGGCCAAGGATCAGCGTGGCTCCGGCCATGTGCAGCACAGCGCCGCAGGCAAGCACTGCCTGGCGCAGCCGCCTATGCGGGCGAAGTTCGCGTGCGTATGGATTCCACGACATCGGCAAGTGACGAATCTGCGGGCCTTTCTTCGCCCAGCAGATAAGCAATCAGCTGCGGATCCTGCAATTCCAGAAGTGCACAAAAAGCCGACTTTTGGCTGTCTTCTGCCGTTTCGTAGCAAGCATCGAACCAGCCAAGAAGCAGCTGGTCCAGCTCGCGCGTCCCGCGTCGGCACTGCCAGCGAATTCGCGACAGGCTCACGTCCCGGCGATCCGGCTCAATGGCGTCTTTCGACCAGCATTTTCTTGGTTTCCGCAATCGCCCGAGCGGGATTCAGTCCTTTCGGACAGGTCTGGGTGCAGTTCATTATCGTGTGGCAGCGATACAGCCGAAACGGGTCTTCGAGATCATCGAGGCGTTCGCCGGTCGCCTCATCCCGGCTGTCGACAAGCCAACGGTAGGCAGCCAACAGCGCAGCCGGTCCGAGGTATCGGTCGCTGTTCCACCAGTAACTCGGACAACTCGTCGAACAGCAGGCGCACAGTATGCAGGCAGCGGGTTCATCGATTCGTTCCTGCTCCGCCTTGCTTTGCAGGCGCTCGCGATCCGGCGGCGCGGGAGTCCGCGATTGCAGCCACGGTTTGATCGAAGCGTACTGTGCATAAAAATTCGTAAGATCCGGCACAAGGTCTTTGACAACCGGCATATGAGGAAGCGGATAGATCCTGACGTCGCCGCGCACGCTGTCCGAGGCAATCGTGCATGCGAGTGTGTTCGCTCCGTCGATGTTCATCGCACAGGAGCCGCAGATTCCTTCCCGGCACGAACGACGAAACGTCAGCGTCGGATCGATCTCGTTCTTGATCTTGATCAATGCGTCCAGAACCATCGGGCCGCAACTGTCCATATCGACATCGTAAGTGTCGACCCGCGGATTCTCGCCGCCGTCGGGATCGTAACGGTAAACTGCAAATCGACGGACGTTTTTCAGCCCGCTTGCGGCAGCAAAATGCTGTCCCTTCCGGATTCTGGAATTCGGTGGAAGGCGAAACTCAGCCAAAGGTCGTCTCCTTCAGTACACCCGCGCTTTCGGCGGAACAGATTCAACTTCATCGGTCAGCGTATCGAGATGCACGGGCCGGTAATCGAAAGCTACCTTGCCCGCCTCATCGACCCAGGACAAGGTGTGCTTCATCCAGTTTGTGTCATCCCTGTCGGGAAAATCCTCACGCGCATGTGCGCCCCGGCTTTCCCGCCGATTGGCCGCAGACTCGATCGTCGCCGTGGCATTCAACAGCAGGTTCTCGAGCTCCATAGTCTCGACCAGATCCGTATTCCAGATCATCGATCGGTCACTGACACGCACATCCGCAAATGATGCGAATGTACTGCGCAATTTCTCGACGCCCTCGCCGAGCGATTCCCCGGTGCGAAAAACCGCCGCATGGGCCTGCATGGTCTTCTGCATTTCCAGGCGAATTTCGGCAGTAGAGCGGCCACCTTTGGCATTTCTCAATGCATCGATGCGAGCGACGCTGTTTTGACCGGCATCCGCCGAGAACGGCGCATGGCGCTGGCCGGGCCGAAGGATTTTCGCGCAATGTTTTGCTGCCGCCCTGCCGAATACAACAAGGTCCAGTAAGGAATTCGATCCGAGGCGGTTCGCGCCGTGAACCGACACACAAGCCGCTTCGCCGACCGCCATCAGGCCGGCCACCGCTGCGTCCGGATTGCCGTCACGCGACGTGACTACTTCGCCGTTGTAGTTTGCCGGGATGCCGCCCATGTTGTAGTGAACGGTTGGCAATACCGGAATCGGCGCACGAGTGACATCGACCGCCGCGAAAATCCTCGCAGATTCGGCGATGCCCGGCAGTCTTTCATTGATAACTTCAGGACCCAAATGCTCCAGGTGCAGATAAATATGGTCCTTCTCCGCGCCGACGCCGCGACCTTCACGAATCTCGATGGTCATCGAACGGCTGACCACATCGCGCGACGCCAGATCTTTGGCATTCGGCGCGTATCGTTCCATGAATCGTTCGCCGTCGGCATTAGTCAGGTACCCGCCCTCGCCGCGAACGCCTTCGGTTATCAGCATGCCGGCGCCGTAAATTCCAGTCGGGTGGAATTGCACGAATTCCATATCCTGCACCGGCAATCCGGCACGCAGCACCATTGCGTTCCCATCCCCGGTGCAGGTGTGCGCGGAGGTGCAGGAAAAATAGGCACGGCCGTAACCGCCGGTTGCCAGGATCACCATGTGCGATCGAAAACGGTGCAAGCGACCGGTTGCGAGGTCGATTGCCACAACTCCGCGACACGCGCCATCTTCCATGATCAGGTCGACGGCGAAATACTCAATGAAAAACTCGGCATGGTGTTTCAGCGATTGCTGGTAAAGCGTATGTAGCATGGCGTGGCCGGTTCGATCTGCTGCCGCGCAGGTGCGCTGCGCCGTTCCTTCACCATAATGGGTGGTCATACCGCCGAATGGACGCTGATAAATCCGGCCATCTTCAGTACGTGAAAAAGGAACGCCGTAATGTTCGAGCTCTATGACGGCATCCGCTGCTTCCTTGCACATGTACTCGATGGCATCCTGATCTCCGAGCCAGTCCGACCCCTTGATCGTGTCGTACATATGCCAACGCCAGTCGTCTGCGCCCATGTTGCCCAGCGCTGCGCTGATTCCGCCCTGCGCCGCCACCGTGTGGCTTCGCGTCGGAAACACTTTCGTAATACAGGCAGTGCTGAAGCCGCCCTCGGCAAGGCCGAATGTCGCCCTCAGCCCTGCGCCTCCGGCGCCGATGACAACCACGTCGTAGCTGTGGTCGATGAATTCGAAATCGCTCATGGCGATTCTCCGAGCGAAATTCTCATAACGGCAAAGACGGCGACGAAAGTCACAAAGACGTGAACGAAGCGATTCACAAGCAACGCAATGACTTTCAGCATCGGACCGTGCACATAGTCCTCAATGACGACCTGGACGCCCAGTGTCGAATGCCATGCCAGCGTGCAACACAACATCAGCAACATGACGCTGTTCCAAGGTTGAGCAATCCAGGCAACAACTTCTGCGTGTGCGAAGTCCGTCAGTTCGGTCAGCGACCACAGAAACCACGCGCCGAGCAGCAACAGCCCGGCCGCAGAAACGCGTTGCGCCCACCAGTGGCCTGTGCCGTCCTTCGCCGAACCGGAGCCCAGCACGCGACCGAGCGGAGATCTCAAACTCATTCAGGTTTTCCTAGAATGTCAGCCAGTAAGCAAGTGTCATCACGACGGTGAGAACGATGACTACCCATGCCGACGCGTTCGCCTGGTGCTTTTCGAAACCGTAACCGGCATCCCAGAAGAAATGCCGTACGCCGTTCGCCAGGTGAAAGAAGAAAGCGAAACTCCAGGCGGCCAGCAGCAACCTTCCCGGCAAACTGCTCATAGTCGTCGCGAAAGCCTTGTATTCCTCGGCCCCTGCCGCCGCAGCGAGCATCCATGCCGCCAGCGCCAGAAAACCCACAGCCAGGCCAACGCCGGTAATCCTGTGCAGAATCGACAAGGTCATCGTTATCGGCCAGCGATAAACCGAGAGGTGCGGCGACACGGGTCTGTTTAGCTGTGACATTCTGGCTGCTTCTTGCTTTCGCCGGTTCTTTTCCCCCGGCGTCAATTGTTCCGTTTAGTTTCGCTTGTCCGATTTCTTGTTTTCGAGGTCTCGCTCTCGATTTCTTGTACTCGAATTGCCGGGATTTCCGTCAGAAGTCAATGCATCGGCCTGCCTTTTCCCAGTCGCCGAATCTTGTTGGATCCGGACCTTCGCGCCCGCCTATTTCCTTTTGCGGGCTGCGGACTTTATGCTCCGGCTCCGACAAGCCGTTCTTAACTCTCGGCGCGGCTGGTTCGTTGTCCTGCCCGCGCACTGCGGGTCGATTGTCGGTTTTTTCGGGCACAGGCGCAGTATGCCAGACAGTGTATGGTTATGCAGAGCGCATGTTGCCAATTGTTACAAGCAAGCTGCCGGATGGAGCCGTATCGGTGTACACAATCATTCATGTCAGGGGCAGGGATGCTGCGGAATTTCTGCAGGGGCAGCTAACCCAGGATGTCACCAGACTGAAAAACGACCGTTGTCTGCCTGCGGCCTGGTGCAATCCGCAGGGACGGGTCGTTATGACCCTGAGAGTATTGGCGATCGACAGGGATTTCGCGCTGGTGATTCCGCAGGATTCGGCCGAATCGGCGCTGGCCCGGCTGCGCATGTACCGTCTGCGCGCCAAAGTTGAATTCCTGCCGGATGCGGGCGACTGGCAGCTGTTCGCCGTTGCCGACGGCTGCATCGGAACTGAAAGACTACCCGCCGATATCTGCTTTGCACAGCTTGCATCGGAAGACCCCGTGCTCGAAATTTTTGCCTCCCGCGACGCAGTCGGGAGAGCGGGCCTCAGGAACACACCGCAGCTCGACACCGTCGCGTGGCAGCTGGCGAGAATTTGTGCTGGACAGGTTGACGTCTGCGCGGCCAATACGACCCAGTACACGCCGCATATGCTGAACCTCGACCTGACCGGCGCCATCAGTTTCAGGAAGGGCTGCTACACGGGTCAGGAAATCGTCGCCCGTACCGAGAATCTGGGTCGCAGCAAACGGCGCACGTTTCGATACTCGTGCGATGAGCCGGATCTGGCGATCGGCGCTACGCTGCGGGACGGCGACCAAAACGTTGGCACGATTGTAAACGTCAGCGGCAACGCGTTGCTCGCCGTTGTGCCTGTCGCCCTCGCAGGAAAACCGCTGCACATTCGGGGGGTCGAGGCAACTCCGCAGCCCCTGCCTTACGAAATACCGGCTTAGGTACGTCCGGCATCCGCTGCGCTAGTCGAATACTTCGGGGCGCATGTGCGGAAACAGCAGCACGTCGCGGATCGATGGCGAGTTCGTAAACAACATGACGAGGCGGTCTATCCCGAGGCCAAGCCCTGCCGTCGGCGGCAGCCCGTATTCAAGCGATCGTATGTAATCGGCATCGAATGCCATGGCTTCGTCGTCACCCGCCTTGCGATTGGCAGCCTGGGCGCGAAACCGTTCCGCCTGGTCTTCCGGGTCATTCAGCTCCGAGAAGCCGTTAGCCAATTCGCGGCCGGAAACGAAAAACTCGAAACGGTCCGTGACAAAGCCATCCTCGTCGTTCTTTCGCGATAGCGGCGAAACTTCAGTCGGGTAGGAGGTTATGAAGGTAGGCGCCCGCAATTGTGCCTCGCAGGTCTTTTCGAAGATCTCCATCTGCAACTTGCCACTGCCAAAGACCTTTTCGATCTTTATGCCCAGTTCGGCAGCAATCGCTGCGAGATAGTCGCGATCGCGAAGACTCGACGTTTCGATCTCCGGGTTGAATCGAATAATGGCTTCCTCGAGAGTCATGCGTTCGAACGGTTTGGAAAAGTCGTACCGCTCTCCCTGGTATTCGACAACAGTTGTGCCAAGCACTGCTTGCGACATTCCTTTGAGCAGCGCTTCGACCAATTCGATCAGGTCCTCGTAGTCGGCATAGGCGCGGTACAGTTCCAGCATCGTGAACTCGGGATTGTGCTGGGTCGAAACGCCTTCGTTACGAAAGTTCCGGTTAATCTCGTAAACGCGCTCGAATCCTCCTACAACCAGCCTTTTGAGGTAGAGCTCCGGAGCGATCCGCAAGAAAAGGGTCATATCCAGCGCATTGTGATGAGTCGTAAACGGCCTGGCCAGCGCGCCGCCCGGTGTCGGTTGCATCATTGGAGTTTCGACTTCCAGAAAATCCTGCGAATCCATGAAGGCGCGAATATAGGAAATGATTCGCGACCGCGTACGAAACACGTCGCGGCTTTCCGCATTCATGATCAGATCGACGTAGCGCTGCCGGTAACGGGTTTCCTGGTCTGCGAGGCCGTGAAATTTCTCCGGCAGCGGCCGCAAGGATTTAGTCAGCAAGCGCAGCTCTTCGACCATAACGGTAAGTTCACCGGTCTGGGTTTTGAACAGGTGTCCGGATGCGCCGACGATATCGCCCACGTCCCATTTCTTGAAGTCCTGGTAGCAGCCATCCGGCAAGCGGTCCCTCTCGAGGCGCAATTGAATCTGTCCGGTCCGGTCCTGGAGCTTTGCGAAACTGGCTTTTCCCATGACCCGTTTGGCCATCATGCGCCCTGCCACGCGGACGGTGACATGTTCTTCGCGAAGCTTTTCCCCTTCGTGCTGGCCCCAGGTTGCATGCAATTCTTCCGCCAGCGAGTTTCGCCGGAAATCGTTCGGATAGGCATTGCCGGTTTCCCGTCGCGCGTCGAGTTTGCGTCGCCGCTCCGCAATTAGCGCGTTCTCGTCCTTGTCATTCTCGTCAACCACTTACAATCCTTGCTTCAAACTCGCTTCGATGAACTGATCGAGGCTTCCGTCCAATACAGCCTGAGTGTTACCGGTTTCAACGCCGGTACGCAAATCCTTTATTCGACTTTGATCGAGAACGTAAGATCGAATCTGGCTACCCCAGCCGACATCCGCCTTGCTGTCTTCGACCTCCGACGCCTTGGCACGCCGCTGCTGCAATTCGAATTCGTACAACTTCGCCTTGAGTTGCTTCATCGCCGTCGCCTTATTCTTGTGCTGCGAGCGATCGTTCTGGCACTGCACGACGATATTGGTCGGCAGATGAGTGATTCGGACAGCCGATTCGGTACGGTTTACGTGCTGTCCTCCGGCACCACTCGCGCGATACACATCGATACGAAGGTCGGATGGATCGATCTCAATTTCGATTTCGTCATCGACTTCCGGCGAAACGAACACGGAAGCAAACGATGTGTGCCGCCGATTTCCGGAATCGAAAGGCGATTTGCGCACCAGGCGATGCACACCGGTCTCGGTTCGCAGCCAGCCGTAGGCGTAATCACCGCTGATCTGCACCGTTGCACTCTTTATTCCGGCGACCTCGCCCTCGGACGCTTCGATCACATCGGTCTGAAAACCGTGCGCCTCGGCCCAGCGCAGGTACATGCGCAGCAGCATGTCGGCCCAATCCTGCGCTTCCGTGCCGCCGGCGCCGGATTGAATATCAACGAATGCATTTGCCTGATCCATTTCGCCGGCAAACATACGGCGAAATTCCAATCCCGATACCTGTGCCTCGATTTTGTCGAGGTCGGTTTGTATTTCTGCAAGCGTGGATTCGTCATCTTCTTCCAGCGCGAGATCCAGCAATTCGGCAGCATCACTGATGTTGCGTGTCAGTTTGTCCAGCGCATCGACGATATCTTCTAATTGCGCCTGCTCCCTGCCCAGCGCGCGGGCACGATCAGGGTTTCCCCAGACGCCCGGATCTTCCAGTTCGCGACGTACCTCGGCCAGACGTTCCGCTGACATATCGTAGTCAAAGGTACCCCCTCAACGCTTCTATGCGTTGCTTGAGATCGACGACCCACGGCCTCAGTTGACTGCTTTCCATCGCTATTTGATTACCCGGCGAGACAAAAACGCGGCATGTTATCACGCAACGCTGACGATCTGTTCGACTACAAGTTGCGGCGTTTCGAAGCCCCGGTACTCGTTGACGTCGAGCCGATAGGCAAGCAGCACGGTGCCACGATAAACGGGCCCGGCCTGGCGAAACGCAATAGCGTCCAACAGCTGGCCACCGTCGCATGCACGAACCTTCAGTTTCAGATGATTGTCACCAACTGTTCGTTGTTCGATGACATCGAACGCGCCGCTGAACAGCGGCTCCGGAAAGCCCGCGCCCCATGGCCCCGCACTCCGCAGCGTCCTGGCAAACTCGAGGTTCATGCCGCCCGGAGGCAATGCACCGTCCGTCAATATGGCGCCGCTGAAATCGGCGTCAGGGTAGAGGCGCCTTAACTGCCGCGATGCCGCGCCGGTGAACTCGGCAAAATTGTCCTCCGCCAGACTCAATCCGGCGGCCATCGCATGCCCTCCGTATCGGCCGATCAGGCCGGGTTGAGCAGTAGCGACACTTTCCAGCAGATCGCGTATATGCACGCCGGGCACAGAGCGTGCAGAGCCTTTCAGTTCTCCCGCGTCGCTGCGCGCGAAAGCGATCGCCGGTCGGTGACAACGCTCTTTAACGCGCGACGCGATCAGGCCGACCACACCCTGGTGCCAGCGCGGGTCGAATACGCAAACGCAATCGGGCAAGCGCGTGGCTTCCATTGATTCGACGAAACCGAATGCCTGTTCACGCATTCCTGCCTCGATGCTTTGTCGATCGCGATTGATTTCGTCGAGCAAGGCCGCGAATCGGCGCGCCTGCGAGAAATCGTCAGTCAGCAGGCACTCGATGCCGATCGACATGTCTTCCAGCCGGCCGGCCGCATTAAGCCGCGGCCCGACTGCAAATCCGAGATCCGTGCTGACGATCCGCTTCGCCTGCCGGCCTGCCTGCTCGAGTATTGCGTTTATCCCGGCAACAGACTGACCCGCACGGATGCGTTGCAACCCTTGTTCAACGAGAATCCGGTTGTTGTGATCCAGTGACACGACGTCGGCAACGGTACCGAGCGCGACCAGATCGAGATAGCGTGCCGGAATTTTCGACGCTCCTGCCAGGCCATCGTCTTCGAGTCGCCTGCCGAGAGCGGCCATCAGGTAAAAAGCGACGCCTACGCCTGCCAGATTGGGGCTCGCGAACCGGCTGTCTTGCAGATTCGGATTCACGATAACCGCAGCAGCCGGCAGTACTTCGCCAGGCAGGTGATGATCCGTAACCAGCACCTGCATACCCAGCCGACCGGCCTCTTCGACGCCTGGAATGCAGGCAATGCCGCTGTCCACGGTCAACAGCAATCCCGGTTGCCGCTCGGCAGCTACGCGGACAATTTCAGGCGTAAGTCCGTAGCCAAAATCGAATCGATTCGGCACCAGGTAGGACACATCGGAAAAACCGAAATGACGCAGGCAGCGAAGTACCAATGCCGTGCTGGTCGCACCATCGGCATCGAAATCACCGATGATGGTCATGCGACGGTCGCGATAGCGGAGCAACAGCTCGACGGCATCGTTGATTCCCGGCAGCGAACTGACCGGCGCCAGCAAGCCGAGGGAATAGTCGAGCTCCCGCAACGACCTGACGCCGCGCGCAGCATAAACGCGCGCCAGCACAGGTGATATTTTGCCGAATTCCTCGCCCTCGGCGGACGCGGCCAGCTCGCGCTTTCGCACTGGCCGGACCCGCGTCTGCATAACATCCGGCCTTGTCATGTGCTGGCCGGCCAGTTTGGCCAGGAACGACCGCGCCAGAATGCGTACAGCTGCGATCGTCCGAGACGCAACACCCAGCCGTCGGCGAACACAAACGTCAGGTGCTGAATCCAGCCCAGAGCGAGTTGCCGCTTGAGCGCACGGAGAAACCGATCGGTCGTTGATTCGGCGCACTCGCTGCCTGCAAGGATGAGGACAAAACCCCGGGGCAGGATATCGGGCTGTTCCGGCAACGGAGTGTGTTTTGCGCCGACACTCTGCCAATAGCCGCGGAACAACGCATCGCTACCGAAAAGCGGCGGCAGCGCCTGGTCGCACTGCGATGCAGCCCCCCCGCCCCAGAACCAGATCGAATTGACCGGCGGCAATCCCTGTTCCTCGCGATGCCTGTTGAATTCCGCATCGTGCAACAGCAGTTGCAGCTCACCGGTCAGCCTATCGTGCTCGCGGGCATCCGCACCGTCTGGCAGATCATCGCCGGGTTCGGCACGATTCAGCAGCGCGGCGCTTCGGCCTGCGGTAGCAAAGCGGGGTTCGCCGAACAGATATCCGTGCCCGCCGATCTGCCGGAATTGCCGCTGGCTATCCCCTGCCTGTCGTTGCAGGAACTCGAAGAGCTGCCGCCTTTCGTCGTCCGCCAGTACATTCCCGTCCAGCGAATGCACCAGGACATGATCGAGCCTGGCTTCGATATACACGGGATCTGCGGCACACAGCCATCCGTCCGGGCGTTGTCCGGTCTGGCCCCAGCAACGCAGCGCTGCCAATCCGGCATGCGGAATCCCGTAGCCCAGTTCATCGAGCACGGTCGCCAGTGCTTCGGTGCGGGTTTCCCGATGACGCAATTGGCCGCGGCTCATCCAGCGGCCGTTTTCGGCAAGCAAGTCCGGTACCGACGCCGCCGCCGGCAGCACAACGATGGCATGCCGCCGAATGGTGGCTGTCGAATACTCGTTTGATGATTGCGGATTGATCAAGGTATAGGGGCTTGCCGCTGGAATTGCGACTCGGGCACTATGGTAACCGCCGCTGTCCGCGAACGCATTAACAGATGAACATTGCAGAATGAAATTCAGCAGAGACCAATTGTCGCCACTGACGATCCGCGAGGCCGAACCGGGCTTGGTCAGGATCGGGACCGATGAATTCCGACACGATGTCGCATTGACTGCGGACGGAAACGTAATCGACTTTTCCTTGCCGGCAATGGACTCGCTGACCGAAAAACGGCTGGGTGAGCTGCTTCAGGCGGAGCCGGAAATGCTCATTATCGGCACCGGATGGAAATCCATGCTTCCACCGCGGGAACTGGTATTCGCCATGGCGCGCCGCGGCGTCGGCATTGAAGTTATGGATACGCCCGCCGCCTGCCGCACGTTCAACATCCTGGTCGGCGAAGGTCGACGTCCGGCGGCAATAATAAAGATAAGCTAGAACCGGCAACTTCAGTCAAGAAGTGACTCGCCCTTGATTCCTTGGCTTTCCATCATGAGCTTCAGGCTGCTCAATGCATCGATCTGGATCTGTCGTACCCGTTCGCGGGTCACGCCGATCTCCCGTCCGATTTGTTCCAGCGTGCACCGCCTGTGCCCGTGCAGGCCGAAACGCCGCTCGACGACCTCGCGCTGTTTGTCACTGAGTTCCAGTACCCAGTGGTCCACGATGTCATGAACTTTCTGCCGCTGCAGGCATGCCGGTGGCTCCTTTGATGCCGCTGCCGGCAGGGAATCCAGCAGGGTCTGGTCATCGTCGCTCGAAAACGCCGCCGAAGATCCGATGCTGACCCGATTGTGCAGGCTCAGCAGACGCTCGACCTCGCCGGTCTCGCGGCCCATGAATTCGGCGATTTCGGACGGCGACGGCGAGGTACCTCCGCGTTGCCGAAGGGAATGCGCTGCTCTCAGGCAGGCGTTGATGTCTTTGATGATATGAATCGGCAGCCGCACAGTGCGGGACTGATTCATTATCGCCCGTTCGATTGTCTGACGAATCCACCAGGTAGCATAGGTCGAGAAACGAAAACCGCGCTCGGGATCGAATTTTCGCACCGCGTGCATCAAACCGAGATTGCCCTCCTCGATCAGGTCGAGCAGGGGCAATCCGCGATACAGATAACGCTTGGCGATTTTCGCGACGAGGCGCAGGTTGCATTCGATCATGCGATGCCAGGCAGATTCGTCGCCGTCGCGGAGTCGCCTCGCATATTTCTTTTCTTCTGCTGCGGTAAGCAGGCCGGACACGCCGATTTCGTTCAGATAGAGACGGGTCGCATCCGGCGCGCGCGGGACATTCTCCATCGATCCGTATCCGGCCTCGGACAAAGGCACGGCATCGCCCGATTCCGGATCGCCATCGACTCCGGACGCGCGTTGCCTGGAAACGTGTATGCGCCGCACTCCTGCCACGGTAGAACCCCCTGCGCGGGTTTCGAACCGTGTCCGTATATGCGGAAATCAGTCCAGAGCAATCTTCAGGGAAGTCGCTTATCTCGCTGGCAAGAATTGTCGCGGGTTAACCGGCTTACCGTTTTGCCTGATTTCGAAATGCAGGCGCGGTTCGCGTCCCGGCCCCTCACCCATGGTCGCTATCCGCTGACCCTTTTCGATGGTCTCGCCCTCCCTGACCAGGAGCGACGCGTTGTGCCCGTAGGCACTAAGGTAGGTGTCGTTGTGTTTGAGGATAATAAGCTTTCCGTAGCCGATGAGTCCATCGCCGGCGTAAACCACCCGGCCGGCAGCTGCGGCCTGCACGGGCTGGCCATAGCGTCCACCGATCAGCAATCCGGTGCCCGTACCGGGGCGGTCGCCGAATTCCACTGCCACTCTGCCGCCGGCAGGCCATATCCACTGCGGCGACGGCTGGGTCGGAATCGGCGGCAACTCTCGCCCGGACGGCGTTTGCGGCGAGCTGCGGCGTGCAGCAGCCGGGTTGGACGCTGCCATGCCCGGGGGCGGGGTCAGCCGAATCACCTGGCCGGGATAGATTCGGGACGGATCGTCGAGGCGATTCCAACGCGCCAGTTCGCCCGCATCCTTGCTATAACGCCACGCGATCGCGAACAGGGTCTCGCCGCTACGCACGACATGTTCGTCCTGCGGGGTGTGATCCCAGCGCGTCTTCGGCCCGCAGGCCACGAGCAGCAGACCAATCGCGGCCACTGTCAGAAGGCGCGCGAATGGCCGGCCCGCAATCATTGGCGCAGCACGAAGTAACTGCCCAGCAGCACGGCTATCACGACGACCGCCCAGCCGATGCGCTCGACATGTTGCTGCAAGCCTGCCGCCATCCGGTCGCCGCCCGCGACAATGAGGCCGGCCACGAGAAAAAACCTTGCGCCTCGTCCGATCAGCGATGCCAGCAGGAAACCCGGAATATTCAACACCGTCGCCCCGGCCGCTATCGTAAACAGCTTGTACGGGATCGGTGAAAAGCCGGCGACGAATACCGCCCACACCCCCCAAACCGCAAACCAATCCCGAACCCGCAGGTAGGAATCGTAGGAACCGCTCGAGCGCAGCCAGGGCTCAATCATGTCGATCAGAAAATACCCGATTGCATAACCTGCTACTCCACCGAGCAAAGACATCACGGTTGTCGTTGCGGCAAAACGCCAGGCGCGATGACGTTCGGCCAGGCACATCGGTGCCAGCATGACGTCGGGCGGAATAGGAAAAAACGACGACTCTGCAAAGCTGAGAGCAGCCAGGTATCGCTCGGCCTGCGGGTGCGCGGACAGCGCGAGTACGCGCCGGTACAGCGGTTCAAACAGGCGCATGAACGTGCCCCGGTGCCCGACTTCCTATCGGATGAATTCGAGAATAGTGTTTCAACATGTTGTTTTTTCTGCTTAAGGGCCCTTTACCAGTGGCACGAAACTGACAGCACCGAGCGATTCCCTGTCCCAGCCGCCGTTTCTCGAGGTCACCCGCAGCAACTCCTGGCAACCGCTGGGTCCGACCGGCATGATCAGCCGTCCGTCCGGCGCCAGCTGCTCGAGCAGGCTGGCCGGAATCTCGCTGGCGGCCGCCGTGACGATGATGCCGTCATACGGCGCATATTTTCGCCAGCCCTCCCAGCCGTCGCCTTGCCGAAGACGCACGTTGTAAATATCCAGGTCGCGTAACCTCTGGCGGGCCTTCTTCAACAGCTCGGGGATTCGCTCGACCGAGTATATTTCCTTGACGAGTGGTGCCAGAACCGCCGTTTGGTAACCGCAACCGGTACCGATTTCCAGTACGCGCTTTCCCGAGAATCCGTCCAGCAGCGCCTCGGACATCTTCGCCACGATATAGGGCTGGCTGATCGTCTGACCGAGACCGATCGGAAGAGCGGTGTCTTCGTACGCGCGGCTGGCCAGCGCCTCATCGACGAAAAGGTGCCGCGGCACGTTGCGAATCTGCTCCAGCACGGCGCTGGAGCGGATCCCCTGCTCGCGCAAGCGGCCAATCAGGCGATCACGGGTGCGCGCCGAGGTCATGCCGATACCCTGGATACCGCGCTGGTTTTTCATCGATTTCCGAGCCAGCCCGCCAGGCCGTCAAGCGCTTCGTGCCGGGTGAGATCCACTTTCAAGGGTGTCACGGCGACCGCTCCGGACTCGAGCGCGGCGAAATCAGTGCCGGGACCGGCATCCTGGCCAGGCCCTGCCGGGCCTATCCAGTAGATACTGCGGCCGTGCGGGTCCTTGGTCTTGATCAGCGGCTCCGACTTGTGACGAAAGCCGAGCCGGGTTGCGAACACGCCGGCCAGCTCGTCGTACGGAAGATCCGGGACATTGACATTCAACATGGTTTCGTCCGGCAGGTTCTCACGCTGCAGCCGGCGCACCAGGTCGCAGGCAACCCTGGCGGCCGTGTCAAAATGCGTCGCCCTGTGGCCAACGAGCGATACTGCGATGGCGGGCAAACCGAGGAACCGCCCTTCCATCGCAGCGGCAACCGTCCCCGAATAGATGACGTCGTCGCCGAGATTGGCTCCGTGATTGATACCGGAAACGACGATATCCGGTTCGAAATCCAGATATCCGGATAACGCCAGGTGGACGCAATCCGACGGCGTGCCGTTCACGAAATAGCGGTTCTCGGTCACACGGTGAATGCGCAACGGCGAATGCAAGGTCAGCGAATTGCTGGCGCCGCTGTGATTGCGGTCCGGCGCGACAACCACGATCTCGGCAATCTCCGACAAGGCTTCGGCGAGCACATTGATACCCCTGGCGAGGTAGCCGTCATCATTGCTTACTAGGATTTTCACGTATGGATTCTTTACTTCGGGACGACGGCAAAGCCGCAGGTCCTGCATCAACGAAATTGGCCACGCAGGCCGCGCTCACTATACTCAACATTCCCGCTCCACCATAGCGACAATAGCGCATGACGAAAAAGCATGGCAGCGAATCACCGGAGACCAGCGACGAAAACGGCGATTCCGGTTTGTTTCGGCGCCTGATGGCCGATGCGCGCCCGCTCAGGCACTCGCCCCGGGCCGCGGTGCCGCGGCGGGTGAAGGCACGCGCCAAATTCCGTCGGGACGATGAACGCGAAGTCCTGCGCGAAAGTCTCGAACACGATGCACACAGGTCGGAAGTCTCGAGCGGCGATGGCCTGCGTTTCCGCAGACCGGCAATCGGCCACCGCACGATGCGCAAACTCGCTAGAGGCGGTTACAGCGTGCAGGCTGAACTCGACCTGCACGGCATGACGGTTGTCGAGGCAGGCAGCGCACTCCGGGAATTCGTCAACGAATGTTGTCTGCGGGGCCTGGGCTGTGTACGCATTGTGCATGGCAAGGGCCTCGGTTCCGGAGAGCGCGGTCCGATACTGAAGCGGATGCTTGATGCAACGCTGCGGCGCTGGGACCAGGTTCTCGCGTTCGTGTCCACCCGTCAGGTCGACGGCGGGACCGGGGCTGTGTACGTTCTCCTCAAGATCGACTAAGTCGGTCCGACCCCGTTTTTTCCGTACTCGGCGATCTCGCGCAACACCGCCGTCGCAAATCCACCGCGGGTCAGGAAGAACTCGAGCCACAGCACATCACCCTGTAACGACCAGGTGAAATCCCTTACCGCGAGCCGCGTTGCACGCCGCGCCTGCTTCGTATGGCGTTCGAGGCCGGTCGCAAGATCCGGGAATTCTGCGATCACTGACTTCTCGAGACTGGCGATAGCGCCGCGACTTCCCGGCTCACCCTGGCCCCACAATGCCGCGCCCGGATGAATATCCAGCTCACCGCAGCGGCGTCGGATGGCCTCGTCCGGCTGTTCCACAGGGAAAACGCTGCCGCTGCCATCGAGGTTCACCAATTCGCCGGGCTGTATCACGTTCCATGTTCCGTTTGTGACCCGACATTCCAGTATGCGATTGAAGATCAGTGAGCGCGCCGCGGACAGTGCGATACTGCGATCTTCCCGTTTGAGTCTGCTGCCGGAAAAGAAGGCACGCGCCATGGCGATATTTCCCGCGTCCCTGCCGAATCGTTGCTCCCCGAAGTAATTCGGCACGCCGGAATCACGGATACGTTGCAGAAGTTCGCCGAGTTTTTCATCGATAGCAGTGACGCCGCGCAGCGCGATGCGAAAATGGTTGCCGCTATGTGCGCCGCGGCGCAGTTTACGCTGGTTTCGCGCCGTAGCCAGTACACGCACGCCGGGAAGATCCAGCGTGGCCCAGTCGGTTCCGGCCGCACTCGGACGCCGCACGCTGAACCATTGCCTGGTCAGCGCAATGCGATCTTTCATGCCGGCGAAACTCACATCGCGAGCTGCGACACCCGCTTTTCTCGCCAGGCCGCGTGCGACCCAGCTGGTATTGGCGTTTGTTTTTTCCAGCCACAGGTAATCGTGCTCGCCGTCACCGGTGAGCTCGAAATCGAGTTTTTCCGTGACCTGGAAATCATCGGGTTGATTACGCACGAGGGCCTGTCGCAACGGCCCCCCATGTGCACGCTGCCAGTCGGGCAGCGTTGCGGACATTGTCATGAATCAATTGCCCGCAGAATGACTTGCCGGCACTACCTGGTAAAAGGTCTCGGACTTGCCGATCAGGCCCAGATCGCTGCGGGCTCTTTCTTCAGCGGCCTCACGACTGACTTTCAGATTGATGACTTCGGCCTCGAGGGCGGTATTTCGTTCGCGCAATGCCTGGTTTTGCTGGGTCTGTTCGACGACGGCAATGCGCAGGTCGCGGGTCTTGCGGTAGCCGTCGCTGGAAATCCACAGCTGGCCCTGCAGTGCAAAGCCTGCGATAGCGAGTACAACGATGATCGAGCGTATCCCCAATGTCCCTTTTCCCGCTTGTGCCGTCTACTTCGGCACGCTTACTGAAAACGCTGCACGCCCGGCATAGGTCGCCTGACTTCCCAGTTCCTCTTCGATCCGCAGCAACTGGTTGTATTTCGCTATCCTGTCCGAGCGCGACAGTGACCCGGTCTTGATCTGTGTGGCTTCCGTGGCCACCGCGATGTCGGCGATCGTGCTGTCCGACGTCTCTCCCGAGCGGTGCGATACCACCGCAGAATAACCTGCCGCGACCGCCATAGTAATGGCATCAAGAGTTTCCGATAAGGTACCGATTTGGTTAGGTTTTATCAATATAGAATTTGCAATCTTTTCCTTGATGCCGCGGCTCAGGATGCGCGTATTGGTGACGAACAGGTCGTCGCCGACCAGTTGCACCCGCTTACCGAGGCGGCGGGTCAGCATCGACCAGCCCTCCCAGTCGCTCTCGTCCATGCCGTCCTCTATCGTGATAATCGGGTAAGCGTCGACAAGTTCTGCCAGAAACTCCGTGAATCCCTCCGCATCGAAGTCGCGATTCTCCGACGCCAGCCGGTAACGACCCTCTTTGAAAAACTCCGAACTGGCAACGTCCAGGCCGAGCAGGATGTCGTCGCCCGCCTTGAACCCGGCCATACCTATCGCTTCCATGATCGTGTCGAGTGCGGCGCGGTTGGACGGCAGGTCCGGAGCGAATCCGCCTTCATCCCCCACGGCCGTGTTGAGCCCTTTTCCCCTGAGAACACTTTTTAGCGCGTGGAATATCTCGGCGCCGTAACGCAGGGCTTCCGTAAAATTCGGCGCACCGACCGGCAAGATCATGAACTCCTGGATATCCACGCTGTTGTCGGCGTGCGCGCCGCCATTGATGATATTCATCATTGGCACGGGCATCGTGCTGCCATCTCCCAGGTGCCGGTAAAGTGAAACGCCGGTTGATATCGCACAGGCTTTTGCCGTCGCCAGTGAAACTGCGAGCAACGCGTTTGCGCCAAGCCGGCTCTTGTTATCTGTTCCATCGGTTTCGATCATCAGTTTGTCCAGCGCGCGCTGATCGGAAAATTTTCCAGCCAGTAACTTGTCCCTGAGCTCGCCGTTGATGTTGGCTACTGCTTTCTGCACTCCTTTGCCGAGATAACGTGACTTGTCGCCATCACGCAGCTCGACGGCCTCGCGAGTACCGGTCGAGGCGCCGGAGGGGACGCCGGCCCGCCCCATGCTGCCATCAGCGAGCGTAACATCAGCTTCGACCGTCGGATTACCGCGGGAGTCCAGGATTTCGCGCCCATGAATGTTTTTGATTTTGATCATTGCTACTCCAAAGAACATGAGCGACCAGCCTTCAGTGCCCGTCGCGAATCACTTTGTCGAATAAGAACCCGGTGCAAACCGACTGCTGCCTCAGACTCCCAGGCCGAATTCCGCCTCCTGAAATCCTGCGCTTTTTACCGTGCGGTCGACAGACTGCAGAACGCGCAATAACGCCGGCATCTTGTCGAGCGGCCAGGCATTCGGGCCATCGCTCAATGCCTTGGCCGGATCGGGGTGAGTTTCCATGAATAATCCGGCAATGCCTGCGGCCATTGCGGCGCGCGCCAGTACCGGTATGAACTCACGTTGCCCGCCGGACGCGGATCCTTTTCCGCCCGGCAACTGCACTGAGTGGGTCGCATCGAACACGACCGGGCAGCCTGTCCCGCGCATCACGGCAAGGCTTCGCATGTCGGAAACAAGGTTGTTATAGCCGAACGAGAATCCACGCTCGCAAACCATGATCTGATCGTTTCCCGTGGAGCGCGCCTTGTCGACGACGTTCTGCATTTCCCACGGAGACAAGAACTGGCCTTTCTTGATGTTGACCGGCTTGCCCTGGCTGACGACGCTGAGGATGAAATTCGTCTGGCGACACAGGAAAGCGGGTGTCTGCAGTACATCGACGACAGAGGCAACTTCCTGCATCGGCGTGTCTTCGTGCACGTCGGTCAACACCGGAACGCTGAGCTGCTTTTTTACTTCCTGCAGTATACGCAGGCCCTCTTCCATACCCGGTCCGCGAAATCCGGATTTGGAGCTGCGATTCGCCTTATCGAACGACGATTTGTAGATGAATGGGATGCCGAGCTTCTCGCAGGTCTCTTTGAGGAAACCGGCCGTATCGATTGACATTGCCTCGCTTTCGACCACGCAGGTTCCCGCGATAAGAAAAAACGGCTGATCTGCGCCGACGTCATGGCCGCAGAGCTTCATGCGCGGGCCACCTTCGGTACCCGGCCGCTGTGGTAGAGCCTCGCAGCGACAACGAAGCCGGCAAACAACGGATGGCCGTCACGCGGATTCGACGTGAATTCCGGATGAAACTGACTGGCAACGAACCACGGATGATCGGGGATCTCCGTCATCTCGACCAGGTTATCGACCGAAAGGCCGGAAAACACCAGGCCCGCTTTCTCAAGAGTTTCACGGTAGTTGTTGTTTACTTCGTAGCGGTGCCGGTGACGCTCCCTTATTTCGCTGTTGCCGTAAACCGTTGCCGCAAGCGAGCCAGGCTTCAGGGTGATTTTCTGTGCGCCCAGGCGCATCGTTCCGCCCAGGTCCGATGACTCGTCACGACGCTCCATTTCGCCGGCCTGGGTTTGCCATTCCGTGATTAGCGCAACGACTGGATGTGGCGTGTTTCTCTCGAACTCGGTGCTATGTGCACCCTTCAGCCTTGCCAGGTTTCGAGCCGCCTCGATGACCGCAAGTTGCATTCCAAGGCAAATGCCGAGATAGGGCACCTTGTTTTCCCTTGCATATTGAACTGCCTTGATCTTTCCCTCGATACCACGATCGCCGAAGCCGCCGGGGACAACGATACCGTCCATTCCACGCAGGCATTCAACTCCGTCTTTTTCAACTTGCTGCGATTCGAAGTAATGGATATTGACTCGCGTTCGCGTGTGTATTCCGCCATGCAGGAGTGCCTCACTGAGCGAAATATACGCGTCCCGCAAATCGACGTATTTGCCAACCATTGCCACATTGACTTCGCCGTCCGGTTTTCTCTTGGCGGCAACCACCTTGTCCCATTCGCTCAGGTCCGCCGGCGGTATATCCAGCTGCAATTGCCTGGCGACGATCTCGTCGAGGCCCTGCTCGTTCATCAGCCGGGGAATCGTATACAGGTCATCTACATCAATTGCCGAAATGACCGCCTTTTCCTGCACATTGGTGAACAAAGCGATTTTGCGCCGCTGTTCGTCCGGCAGCATTTTTTCCGACCGGCATACGAGGATGTCCGGTTGGATGCCGATCGAGCGCAGTTCCTTGACCGAGTGCTGGGTTGGCTTGGTCTTGATCTCCGCCGAGGTCGCGATATAAGGCACCAGCGTCAGATGAACGTAAACGACGCGATTGTGCCCGAGCTCGACGCCCATCTGGCGAATAGCCTCCAAGAAAGGCAACGACTCGATATCGCCTACCGTGCCGCCGATTTCCACCAGGCAGATGTCGGCATCGCCGGCACCACGTTTGACGCTTTCCTTGATCTCATCGGTGATGTGCGGGATCACCTGAACCGTGGCGCCAAGATAATCGCCGCGTCGCTCTTTGCCAATAACGCTCTCGTATATGCGACCGGTTGTGAAATTGCTGTTGCGCCCTGTGGTTGTTCTGACGAAGCGCTCGTAATGCCCGAGATCAAGATCCGTCTCCGTGCCATCTTCGGTGACGAAGACCTCGCCGTGTTGGAACGGGCTCATCGTGCCGGGATCCACATTGATGTATGGGTCCAGCTTGATCATGCTGATCTTCAGGCCACGCGATTCAAGAATGGCGCCGAGGCAGGCTGAAGTAATGCCTTTACCGAGAGAGGACACGACACCGCCAGTGATGAATACATAAGATGTCATGTGCGAAAACCTATCTCTGTAAAATCAGACGACGGAAAACGATAAAGGGCCAGAGCAATACGCGAATTCGGCTCGCCGATACGGCGTCGTCGCGCTTGTTCCGACCCTTGCAGAACCTCCCGGAAGAAGCTCTGTTAAAGAACCCGTCGGTCACTTAAAGACGGTGTTACAAGTTATCAGATAGCCGCAGGCACCACAATGCGAGAGTTGAGCAAATCCGCATATGACAGGCGATTGGAAGCATCGGCTCAATACAGATCCGGCCCCTCGCTCCACTTCGGCAGAAAACCGTTTTCGCCGATGCATTCCGCAGCAATCCAGAGATCCGCTACCGCTACCAGTCGGTCGCCGTCGTATAGCAGCGGCAGGCGGTCGCGCATCCACGGCACGATACCCTTTTCCTGCAACAGCTTCTTGAGTTTGCGGCTGTGCGGCCGGCCCGGCAGCGTAATCTCCTCTCCGCCCTCTCGATAACGAAGTTCGAGGCCGCGTTGCGCAAGCGTGCTTTCGATCGCCCTCTTGCCGACGGGTTCCAGCGACAGTTTTCCCTGCCCGATCCCGAGGTCCAGCATCGAATCCGGCTTCAGAATCGCCGCGGTTTCGGTCTTTCCAACGGCCATTGGCGCCAGAATGTAGAGGTGCTTTCGATAGCGGCGGATCTCGGCTCCAGGCCATGTAACCAACGGCTGCGCATCCTCTTTGGCCGGCAGGAGTTCATGAACCGCCTGATAAAGACGGCTAGCCGGCGGTGCCGGCAGCCCGCAACGCTGCACGGCCCGCCGGATCACGTTGCGTTGCCGTGCGGCGGAAAGCCTCGACAGTGCATCGATGTCCAGCTTGCCGCTCGACGGCGAATCACTTATGTCGAGGTCTGCCAGTTCCGCCAGCAGTTCGCTGGCTTCGGCGGCCAGGTCCGCACTCTGCCGCAAACGAGCCATTGCCGCGGGCCAGCGAGCGGCCAGCAAGGGCATGACATTTTGCCGCAGATAGTTGCGATCGAATGCGGTGTCGGTATTCGACGGGTCGTCAGTCCAGCCGAGCCGGTTCGCGTGTGCGTATTCGCGAATCGCCTCGCCCGAAATACCAAGCAGAGGCCGCAGCAGGAAACCGCGCGAGAATTTTCGAATGGCACCCATGCCTGCCAGGCCGGTCAGGCTGCTGCCGCGCAGCAGGTTCAGCAACAGGGTCTCTGCCTGATCGGTTTCGTGATGAGCGCTGAGCAGCCAGTCGCCGGGCTGCATTACGCTGCCGAGAATCGCATAACGTGCTTCCCGTGCCGCGGCCTCCAGGCCGCCACCCGCGTCCCGGCTCACAACAACCTTGTGAGACCGGTAGTCCACTCCCAGTTCGCGTGCTTGTGCACGACAGGCTTTTTCCCATTGCGATGAACGCGGGTGCAGGCCATGATCGACATGTATAGCGATGATGGGAGCGGTTCCTGCCGATCGAACTGAAACCAGCGCGTGCAGAAGCACCGTCGAATCGATGCCGCCGCTGTAGGCGATGACGTATCGGCCCGGCTTACCGGCCGCCGATTCGAACTCCCGGAGACGACTGATCAATCGATCCTGCAAGATGCGCGCATCAACGTTCACGGTCAACCCGATGCACCGGCGCAGGGAACCCTGTCGCGGCCTTTGCAGCCCTGGAAACTATCTCGAAATACCCCGTGAGCCGCATTTAGAGACAGGTTCTAGCCGTCCTTGAACTGGCCGAACAATGAAATCCGTCGTTGACGCTGCTCCAGCAGCTGCTCGATGTCCAATCTATCGAGATCTGAAAGATGCTTGATCACTGCATTGCGAATGATTTCGGCTGTGGCATCCGGATCTCGATGTGCGGCACCGAGCGGTTCCGGCAACACGGCGTCCACAAGACCGAACTCGTTCAAACTCTGCGCGGTGATGCGCATCGCATCTGCAGCCTCTTCCGCCTTTTCGGCGCTCTTCCAAAGAATCGACGCGCATCCCTCCGGCGAGATGACCGAGTAAACACTGTACTGCAACATCAACAGGCGATCGCCCACACCGATTGCGAGCGCGCCGCCCGAGCCACCTTCACCAATAACAACATTGACAATCGGCGTCCGCAGGCCTGCCATCAGGTACAAACTGAATGCAATCGCCTCACTCTGGCCGCGCTCTTCGGCGCCGACCCCCGGATAGGCACCCGGCGTGTCGATGAAAGTAACGATCGGCAGTGAAAACTTTTCGGCAAGCCGCATCAATCTCTGTGCCTTGCGATAGCCCTCCGGTTTGGGCATGCCGTAATTCCGGCGCACACGCTCCTTGGTGTCCCTGCCTTTCTGGTGACCGATGAACATGATGACTCGACCATCGATCCGGCCCAGACCACCGATGATCGCCGGGTCGTCGGCATACATTCGGTCACCATGCAGTTCCTGAAAATCCGGCGCGATGAGCTGCAGGTAATCCGCCGTATAGGGACGCATCGGGTGTCGCGCAATCTGTGCGATCTGCCACGAACTGAGCTTGGAAAAGATGCTTTTCGTCAGCGCCTTGCTCTTTTCCTTCAGCCGCGCAACTTCCTCGCCAATATTGATTTCCGGATCGTCACCAACGAATCGCAGCTCGTCGATCTTCGCCTCGAGCTCGGCGATGGGTTGTTCAAATTCGAGAAATTTCAAATCCATATTGCAATTATTCCCGTTGCAAGTTCGATTGCTGCGCCGTCAATCGGAATTACGCTTTCAGCGACTCTACATTATTTCGCGGCCCGTCGTATAAAGAAATCGGATACTGTTCTGGCCAAGCAACTCCGCCAACCTGTCGCGCAGTTCGCGGCTGGGACGAACGCTCCACTCCGGGCCCAGACTTAGACGGGCAGCTGCGTCGCTACCCGTGTACTGCACGGCTACGTCGCAGCTGCCTTTGCGAAACGGCAACAACACGTCATGCAGTTTCGTCAACAACGTCCGCCCCTGCCCGTTCGGCGAAACACTGAGAATCATGCTTCTTGCACGGGTTTCGATGACGCGATCGATATGCAGGATATTCTTCGCACTGACTTGCCAGGCACCCATGAATTCGTCGTAGCGAAGGCTGCCGCTGACGACGACGATCTCGTCCTTCTCGAGCAGGTGCCGAAATTGCTGGAAAGCTTCACTGAACAGGCTGACTTCGAGGCGACCTGTATCGTCGTCCAGGACGACCGTGAACCGGTTGCCGCGTTTACGTATATCCATAATCAGACCGGCAACTGTTACCTCGCGACGCGAATATGCATAGTTTCGCTCGCCGTTGCTTTGCGGTTGCGGCTCCGACGCGATGTCACCCAGCCTGCCATCGACGAAAAACTGCGCATCACCGCGCACCGCGTTGAACGGATGGCCCGTCAGATACAGTCCGAGCGCTTCCTTTTCATTTATCAACAATTCCCGTTGAGACCACTCGACCAGCTCGACCATTTCGATTTCCGGAGTTTCCGGCTGCGGTATGGATAATCCGAACATGTCGTTCTGACCGGCTGCTTTCGCACGCGCCTCCTGGTCGGCACTCTTCAACGCGGCAGGCAGTTGCTGTGCCAGGCTGCGGCGCGTCGATCCGAAAACGTCCATGGCCCCGGATTTGATCATTGCCTCGAGCGCACGTCGGTTCACTTTCTCCAGATCGATGCGCCGGCAAAAATCCAGCAGGCTCTTGAATTCACCCCCGGTCTTGCGCTCGGCGACTACCGACTCGACCGCACCGCGGCCGACACCTTTGATCGCCCCGAGTCCGTAAAGAATGGACCTGGAATCGGCAACGCCGAACTGGTACGCAGATTGGTTGATCGAAGGCGGCAACAGCTCAAGGCCCATTTGCCGGCAATCGTCCTTGATCATTACCAGCCGATCCGTGTTGTCGAGGTCCGCACTCATAACCGCCGCGGTGAACGCAGCCGGGTAGTGCGCTTTAAGATAGGCGGTCTGATACGAGAGCAGAGCATAAGCCGCGGAGTGCGACTTGTTGAATCCGTAACCGGCAAACTTCTCCATCAGATCGAAGATCCGCGTTGCTGTGTTCCGCGCAACGCCACGCTCGCACGCACCGTCAACAAACACCTGTCGTTGCTTGGCCATTTCTTCGGCTTTCTTCTTGCCCATGGCGCGGCGCAGCAGATCGGCTCCGCCCAGCGTATACCCCGCCAGCACCTGGGCAATCTGCATTACCTGTTCCTGGTAGAGAATCACACCGTAGGTGGGTTCCAGTACCGGGGTCAGGTCGGGATGCAGATAGTCGATGTCGGCCTTGTTCAGGTCGTGCTTGCGGCTGATGAAATCATCGACCATGCCGGATTGCAGCGGACCGGGCCTGAACAACGCAACCAGTGCTACCAGGTCGTCGAAATGGTCCGGGCGAAGACGTTTGATCAGGTCCCGCATGCCGCGGGATTCGAGTTGAAAAATGGCTGTTGTCTGGCAGGACCGCAGCAACTCGAATGTTTTTGCGTCCTGCATCGGGATCGCCGTGATATCGAGTCGGGCATCTGCATCATCCGCGTTGACGATGCGCACGGCCCAGTCAATGATGGTCAGCGTTTTCAATCCCAGGAAATCGAACTTGACCAATCCGGCCGCCTCGACATCGTCCTTGTCGAGCTGTGTCACCGTGTGGGTACTGCCCTCCTCGCAGTAAAGCGGCGTAAAATCCGTCAGTGCCTCCGGCGCAATGACTACACCACCCGCGTGTTTGCCGGCATTGCGTACCAGGCCCTCCAGCGATTTCGCGAGATCTATGATGGATTTGACCTCGTCATCGTCGCGGTACATGGCAGCCAGCTCGTCGTCCTGTTCGAGTGCCTTGTCAAGGGTCATGCCGATCTCGAACGGCACCTGCTTCGCAACCTTGTCGACGAATCCGTAGGGCTGACCGAGCGCCCGGCCGACGTCGCGAATAACCGCTCGTGCCGCCATGGTTCCGTAAGTGATGATTTGCGAGACGCGATCCCTGCCGTATCGTTCGGCAACGTACTCGATCACACGATCGCGTCCCTCCATACAGAAGTCGATGTCGAAGTCCGGCATGGAGACCCTTTCGGGATTGAGGAACCGCTCGAACAGCAGGTCATGTTCGAGCGGATCAAGATCGGTGATGCCCAGCACATAGGCAACCAATGATCCGGCACCTGAACCGCGGCCGGGCCCGACGGGAATTTCCTGTTCCCTCGCCCATCGAATGAAGTCCGCAACGATGAGGAAGTAACCGGCAAAACCCATTTCGCAGATCACCGAAATCTCGTCTTTCAGCCGCTTCTGATACGGTGCCTCGAAAATTTCCCGATTGGATTCCCCTATCTCTCCTCGCTCGCCTTTCCGACGCAGTCGCGCCTCCAGACCTTTTACAGACTCAGAGGTCAGAAACTCCTCGGTTGACTTTCCTGCAGGAATAGGGAACGCCGGAAGAAAAGTCTCGCCGAGTTTGAGTTCCAGGTTGCAGCGCAGTGCGATTTCCCAGGCATTTTCGAGAGCCTCCGGAATGTCTGCGAACAGGCTCCGCATCTCGTCGGGGCTTTTCAGGAACTGTTGGTCCGAATAGCTGCGCGGTCGATCGACCTCATTGAGCGTACGACCCTGTTGAATACAGACGCGAGCTTCGTGCGCCTCGAAATCGTCCTTTGCCAGGAAACGCACATCATTGCTCGCAACCAGCGGAACCTTCGCCGCAGCTGCGAACTCGACGATTTTCTGTGTCAGCTCGTCTTCGTCGCTGCGACCGGTGCGACAAATCTCGAGGTAAAGGCGGTCTCTGAAAACGGCGCGCCACCCGTCAAGCCGTTCGTTAGCCGTTTCCGGGTGCCCGCCATGAAGCGCGCGGCCGATATCGCCTGACTGCGCGGTTGACAGGGCAATCAGGCCGGAGCAGCTCTCTGGCGTCATCCAGTCCGTGCGAATTTGTGGCGCTCCGCGATACTGCCCTTCCGTGAAGCTCCGTGTTATCAATCTCGAGAGGTTTCTATAGCCGTCGCGATCCTGGCACAGTAAGACCATTCCGTACGGACGGTCCGCTTCGTCGGCATTATGCAGATGAAGATCCGCGCCGATTATCGGTTTGATGCCCGAAGCCAATGCTTGCTTGTAAAATTTGATCAGGGCAAAAAGATTACCCTGATCCGTCATCGCCACCGCCGGCATGCCAAGCTCGCTGCAGCGACTCATCAGCTGCGGAATACGCACCGTGCTATCGATAATCGAGTATTCGGTGTGCAGGTGCAGATGGACGAATGCGTTCTTCATCGAGTCATCAGGGAGGATTTCGGGCGGTGGCGATCACGCATCGGGATGCAAGTCATCATTGAGCAACGCGTGATGATAACGCTGCCCACTGGCCGGCGCAGCAGCCAAAGCGTACGAAAACATCGACAAATACAGCATATCTTATTGAAATTATTTGATTAAGTGACTCGCGAACTAACGAGAATTGACGCCCGGTTCGGCGCGACCGGAGATGCCGGCAAGCATGGAGCGAAGAGGATCGAATGTGCGGCGGTGAAAACGGCACGGTCCTAGCCTGTCGATACAGCGGCGATGTTCGGCCGTCCCGTAACCCTTGTGACGAGCGAATCCGTACTCCGGAAAATACCGGTCTGCGTCCCGCATTATGCGATCGCGGCTTACTTTGGCCAGTACTGATGCGGCACTGATCGCCGCAATTTTGCGGTCGCCGCCGACGACTGCGCGACCCTGCGGCCGGTAGTCTCCGAAGCGGAGATCCGGCAAGCGGTTGCCATCCACCTCGACCAGTCCCGGACGGCAGCCGAGACCGAGAATGGCACGGCGCATTGCCAACATGGTTGCCTGCAGGATATTCAATCGATCTATTTCCTCGGCGTCCGCCCAGGCGACCGCGCATGTCAGCGCGTCGCGACGAATGTTTTCGTACAATGCTTCCCTGCGTGAAGCAGACAGCGTTTTCGAGTCTGCAAGACCGGCAATGGGTCGATCGTCACGCAGGATTACCGCGGCAGCCACCACCGGCCCGGCCAATGGACCGCGGCCGGCTTCGTCGATGCCCGCAAGCAGCAGCGGTGTCGCAAGCTGCAAGTTTGCTGCGATCATGCCGGCCCACCGGCTGTCGCCGCGCGGCCCGCGAGTTGCAGGACTGCCCGTGCGGCAATACGATCCGCGTCCTTCGAAAGCTCCGCGCGCAATTCCGCAAAAACTGCCGCAATTTGCCGGCGCCGCTCGGGATCGTCGAGCAGCGCAGAAACGGCGCTGCAAAGCTTTTCAGGCGTAGCATTCTCCTGCATTAGTTCCGTGACCAGCGGCTCCGGCGTCAGAAGGTTGGGCAAGGAAAACCACGGCGTCTTCATCAGCCGGAACGTTCTCGCAATCACAGCGGTCAATGTCGCTACACGGTAGGCACAGACCATCGGCTTACCGAGAATCGCCGCCTGCAATGTTGCTGTGCCTGAAGCCAGCAGCACGACGTCCGCCGCGATAATCGCCCGTGGCGCGTTGCCGTCTGTGAGACGAACCGAACCGGCTATCCCGGCACTGGAAAGGTGCTTTTCGAAGATCAGCCGCAAACCGGCGCTGGCCATAGGCGCGACGAAGGTCAGGTTCGGGTGAAGGTCCAGCAGCTTCCGGCAAGCCGCGGCGAAAGGCCCGGCAAGCCGCGATACCTCGCCTTCCCGGCTACCCGGCAACACAGCGACAACGAGTTCCGAATGGATGCCCAACTCCCGTCGAGCAGCAAACATGTCTGCATTTTTCGGCATGGATTCGGCCAGCGGATGACCGACGAACACGGAGTCAACACCATGCGCGTCATAGAACTTTTTTTCGAAGGGTAGCAAGCACAGCACCTTGTCACATGCTTTCGTGATTTTCCGGATTCTGCCCTGCCGCCAGGCCCAGACGGACGGGCTGACGTAATGGACAGTGCGCACACCTCGGCAACGGAGTTTTTTCTCCAGCCCGAGATTGAAATCCGGCGCGTCTATACCAACGAAAACGTCGGGTGGCTGCTCGACCCATCGCCGCAGCAACATTCGACGCAATCGCAGCAGGCTGGGGATTTTTCGCAATGGCTCGATGAGCCCCATGACGGCGAGTGCGTCCGCAGACTCCCATGCTTCACAGCCCTCCGCTTTCATCAACGGGCCGGCAACGCCTTCGCATTGCAAATCGGCATCCAATTCTCGTAATTCCCGGATCAGGCCGGCGCCAAGCTGATCGCCGGAAGTCTCACCGGCGACTAGTCCAACTCGCATGTCAGTCTACCGAAGCAAGCCGCGATCGGATGTGTGCAGTGACTGCGCAAACAACCCCAATTCGGGTTGCGTTTTCGCGAGTTCCTCGACCTCCTTGATCGCATCCGCCAGTTTCAGCCCCTTTCGATAGACGATCTTGTAAGCGTTTTTGATATTGCTGATCTGCGCGGACGTGAAATTGCGTCGCTTGAGTCCTTCGGCATTGATGCCACGAACGGTCGCCGGCTGTCCAGCCACCAGCGTGTAGGCCGGAACATCGCGGCTGGTTCCGGCAAACATTCCGAGAAAACTGTGGGCCCCGACATGACAAAACTGGTGGGCGCCGGAAAACCCGGCAAAGATGACCCAATCGCCGACATGAACGTGGCCCGCCAGCGTGGCATTATTTGAAAAAATCGTATGGCTGCCGACGCGACAATCGTGCGCGATGTGAACATAGGCCAGAATCCAGTTGTCGCTGCCGACAGACGTGATCCCCTCATCCTGCGCCGTTCCCCGGTTTATCGTGCAGTACTCCCGAATCGTATTCCGGTCGCCAATCTCCAGACGCGTATTTTCACCTGAAAACTTCTTGTCCTGTGGATCGTCGCCTATCGAGCAGAACTGGAAGATACGATTGTCCTTGCCGATCGTCGTTGGCCCTTTGATTACCACGTGGCTGGCAACGCGAGTGCCGCTGCCAATCGAGACGTGATCGCCAATGACTGAGTATGGCCCGATCTCCACATCGTCCGCGATCAATGCGGACCCGGCGACTATTGCTGTATCGTGAATCATTACAGTTCACCACCCGGTGCGCACATGATTTTTGCGGACGCTACCTTGTGCCCGTCAACGGTGCCCGCGCAGTCGAATCGCCATATGCCCTTTTTTTCTTTCTCGACGTCGATGCGAACCCGGAGCGTATCGCCTGGCCTGACCGGCCGGCGAAAACGCGCTTCGTCGACTCCCGCAAGGAAATACAGAGGGCGCAACGCATTTTCGTCCAGCGAACGATAGCAAAGCACGCAACATGCCTGTGCCATGACTTCGAGCATCAGAACCCCAGGCATCACAGGACTGCCGGGAAAATGCCCCTGAAAAAAAGGTTCATTTGCTGTGACGTTCTTTATCGCCGTAATGGATTCGCGTGGCCGGCATTCGACCACTTTGTCAATTAGCAGAAACGGGTATCGATGTGGCAGCAAATCCATGATGGCCGTGATGTCCATCGCCCCATTGTCTGTGCTCATTGCTTGTCCACGCGCTTTTCGATCGCGCTCAAACGTTCGGCCATGCTGTCGAGCCGCCGAATCCTGGCGACACGACGCTTCCAGGTTGACGACTCCTCAGCTGGGAACGAACCGGCATAGCTGCCGGGCTTGCTGATATCTTTCGTGATCATTGCCCTTCCGGTAATGATGACATCGTCGCAAATAGTCAGGTGCCCGACCGTACCACTCTGGCCGCCGAACAGGCATCTCTTGCCGATAACGGTACTTCCGGAAATTCCGGACATCGCAGCCATTGCCGTATGCTCGCCGATCCGGACATTGTGTGCAATTTGCACGAGATTATCTATCCGAACCCCATTGCCGATAACCGTATCTTCGATTGCACCGCGATCGACTGTGGTATTGGCGCCGATCTCGACATCGTCGCCGATTACTACGCCGCCGAGCTGCGGTACCTTGACCCATCCGTCCTGGCTCATCGCGTTGCCGAAACCGTCACAACCGATAACCGCACCCGGATGAATGACGCAACGCGCGCCTATGTTCACGTTCTGAACAAGCGTCACGCGTGCCACCAGCCGGCTGCCCGCGCCGATCACGCAGTCATCACCGACGATGCAGCCCGGTCCGATTATCGCCGCATCGCCGATCTCGCAGTTGTTGCCGATAACGACAGCGGCAGCGATTTGTGCCGTCACGGAGACGCGCGATGTACTCGCAACAACTGCGCCCGGATGGATGCCCGGCTGAAAGGCCGGCGCAGGGTGCAGCAACGATGCAATACGCGCATACAACAAATACGGATTCGGATCGACCAGCGCTGAGACCGGGCAGCTGGCCGCGTCGCCTGCACGCAGGATTACCGCAGCTGCCCTGGTGTTGCGCAGCTGCTCGCGATAGGCGGAATTGGAGAAAAAGCTGATGCTCTTCGCGTCCGCGCCGCCCAAAGTCGAAGCTTTCGACACCTCGACGGACGGATCGCCGACAAGCTCACAGCCAAATTGAATTGCCAGTTCGCCGAGGCTTATTGTCATGCCTGTCGACTGGGCGCCAGAACCTATCTCAATCCGAGATAGGTCTTAGTTTCCCGCCGCCTGGAAATTCGCTTCCATGGCTTTCAGGACGCTTTCTGTAATATTGACAGCGCTACTCGCATAGAGAACGCCGTCGCCTACCACCAAGTCAAAACCCTGCGACGACGCATAGTCCTGAACCTCTTTCAGCAGTGCTCGCTGCAGATTGCCCAGCTCTTCATTGCGACGCAGATTCAGGTCTTCCTGAAACTCGTTCTGCAGCCGAGCGACTTCCCTTTGCAGATCACGGAGTTCTTTCTCAGCATTGCGTCGCTCTGTCTCACCCATGACCGCGACATCTCGCTGCACTTTCTCGCTGAGAGCTTCGAATTCCTGCTGCTTCGCAAGCACTTCGCGCTGGCGCGGGCGGAACTCTTCCTCAAGCGCTTCCATAGCAACGGCACCTTGCGGTGCTCTCTGCATCAAAGCGGGAACGTTGACGACGCCGATTTTCAGTTGTTGCGCCATAGCCGGAACGCCGCCGGTCAACATCAGGGCAACTGCCAGTACTGCGCTAAAGGTCGTTCGCTTAGCAAAATTCATATGTAGTCCAAAAAATTAAAATGCTTGTCCAATCGAAAACTGGAATCTCTCCAGCTCGTCACCGTAAAACCTGTCGTTCCCGTCGTAGTTATTCAGTGGATAGGCATAGCTGAAGCGAAATAACCCCAGCGGCGCAAGCCACTGCACTGCTATACCCACTGACGTCTTTAACTCATCGAAGTCCGGTTCGTAACTAACGGGACTACCGAGCTTGTCGGCAAAAGCGACTTCGCCTGTATTGAAGACATTGCCGATATCGTAAAAAAAGCTTGCTCTCGCCTGGCTGGCAAACTTGTCCGGGAGCGGGATTATAAGCTCTGCCTGCGCCGCGACCAACACATTACCACCGTAGGGATTGCCGAAACTGTCCCGCGGACCCATCCACGACTCGCGGTAGCCACGAATCGACGACGGTCCGCCACCGTAGAACTGCTTGTAAGGTGGCAGCGCGGTGGTGCCCTTCAGGCCTTCGCCAAAACCGAACTCGCCGTTCAGCGCCAGCGTCCAGCGCCCGTAAATCGGCTGGTACTTGGTAGCGTTGTAGCGAGCTGTGTAGTACTCGACGTCACTGCCCGGGGCGGTAATGCCGAGGAACAGCTGGTGCCGCGAACCCCGGTCGGCAAATATGCTTCGATTGCGGTTGTCGTAAGTCCAGCCGGTGAGGAACTCGAGGCTGTCGAACTTGGTGCCAAAAAATACCGATCCGCGCTGGATATCGACGACAAACGGATTGCCGTTGTTTCTCACCCATTCCTGGGCCTGCTGGGTGCTGTTGGTCGACGACAGAAGTTCGTTTCGCTGGTAGTTCACACCGAAGCTCAACGACTGATATTCGGTGATCGGATAGCCGTAGTCCAGCGTAATGCCGCCACTGGTGGTCGAAAAATCTGACGACCCGGAGGTGAACTGAGTGATGTCGCGGTAATTCAGGGAAACAGTGCGTCTGACGCCGTCGATGGTGCGATACGGATCGGTGTGCGACAAACTGTAGAACGTTGAAAAGCGACCGGAACTCGCCTCCAGCGCCACCCGATTGCCGGAGCCAAGAAAATTGGTGTGAACGATGCTGCCGTTAAGCATCAGTTTTTGCGATTCCGAGTAACCGAGGCCACCGCTGAACTGTCCTGGCATACGGTATTCGAGCTCGAAGTCCACATCGACGAGATCCGGGCTTCCCGGAACCGGCTTGTTCTCCACTTCGACCTTTTCAATGTACGGCAAACGCTGCAGACGGATCTTCGATCGGTCGATCAGCCGGTTCGACAGGTAAGCTCCCTCCGCCTGGCGCATTTCCCGCCGCAAAACCTCGTCGTTGACTTCGTCCACACCGGTGAAATTGATACGTCTGACGTAGACACGGCTTTCCGGATTGACGAAAAACGTAACTTCCACCTCTTTCTTGTTGCGATCGAGTTCCGGAACCGGCTCGATTTCGGCATTGGCGTACCCTTCCTCACCGAGGCGAAAGGACATCAGTTCCGTCGACTGGGTCAACAGTCGCAGATTGAATATCGACCCCGGCTGGGCCAATACCATGGTTCTCAACACCGTTTCAGGCACGACCATTTTTCCAACGATATTGATCTTGGAAATAGTGTACTGCTCGCCTTCGTGAACATTGATGGTGACGTAGATATCCTTCTTGTCCGGCGAGATCGCTACCTGGGTGGATTCCACTCGAAAGTCTGCATAGCCCCGGTCCATGTAATAGGAACGCAAGGTTTCGAGATCGCCACTCAGTGATTCCTTTGCGTAGCGGTCGTCCTGTCGAAACCACGACAACCAGTTTGCAGTATCCAGCTTGAATCCGCTGCGGATATCATCGTCCGGAAATGCGGAATTCCCGACAATGTTGACCTGTCGAATCTTCGCACGCTCACCTTCCTTGACGTCTATTTTGATTCGCACCGTATTGTTCGGTCGATCCACGACCTCCGTGTTTACTACCACTCCGTACTTGCCGCGATCGTAATACTGTTCCTTAAGGAATTGCTGAACGTTATCCAGAACCGCACGATCGAAGGTTCTGCCTCGCGCAAGTCCGACTCCGCGAAGCGATTCCATCAGGTCTTCCGTTTTGATGTCCTTGTTACCCTCGATAGTGAAATCCTCGATCGATGGTCGCTCGCGAACGGCGATGACCAGCGTGTCACCGTCGCGACGCATTTCTATGTCGTCGAACAATGCCTGCTGGTATAGCGCGCGTATGGCTTCCTGGATTCGAATACCGTCGACGCTGTCACCGACATTGACAGGCAGATAATTGAAAACAGTGCCTTCCGATATGCGTTGCAATCCTTCGACACGCATGTCCCTTACGACAAACGATTCCTGAGCGTACGAAGTCGCTGGCATAAGAACACAAAACCACAGCACGACAACCCATGAACATAGCCTGTACTCAAGTGCAAACTTTTCTCGAAGTAGTGTCATGCTGTCCCGATTAACAAAAAATGGTCTCGGCTTTTCAGCCGAAAATCCGCGCGAAGTCATTGTAAAAGGCAAAGCTCATCAACAACAGCAACGCGAATATTCCTACCTGCTGGCCAATTATCTGGGACTTCTCGGACAAGGGGCTGCCTTTTATCCACTCTATCGACTGGTAGACGATTTGCCCGCCGTCCAGCAGCGGGATCGGCAGCAAATTGATCACCCCGAGACTGATACTGATCAATGCCAGGAAATTCAGGTAGTAGTTCAGACCGCGAGCCGCCGAGTCACCGGCAAACTGCGCAATACTTATCGGTCCGCTGATATTTCTGATTGAGACGTCGCCGATGATCATTCGTCCGAACATGGATGCGGTAAACGCGGTCTTTGCCCATGTCATATCCAGGGATGCAAGAATTGCCTGTAACGGTCCGTGCTTTAACGTATACCAGTCATTGTTGCCGATCCCGAGGAAGCCGAAGCGTTGGCCATTTGCCTCGCGCGAACCGAGCTCCACGTCCAACTGCTGTGTCCGGTCGTTTCTGCGCACTTCAATCGTGACACGCTGGTCAGGCCTTGCACTGACAACACGTTGCAAGTCGGCGAAACTCTCGACAACTTCGCCGTCGATTGAGACGATTCTGTCGCCAATGCGCATGCCAGCTGCCTGCGCGGCCCCTCCCTCTTCCAGAGAGCCGACGATTGCCTGCGGTTGTCCTGGAACGAATCCCAGTCCTTCGAAAAGTATGCCTGGTTCCGTCAATCGCGCCGCGTCGTCTCCTACGTCGATCGTCACCTTGCGCTTGAATCCGTCGGCGCCCTCCACGTCCAGCGGCACGCGTCCGGTACCGACCATTTCGTCAATGATCGCCACGATCGTCGTTTCCCAGTCGGTCGCGTTCCTTCCGCCGACTGTCAGAATACGATCGCCTTTCTCCAGACCGGCTGTCGCCGCATAGGAGTTTTCCTCAACCGGACCGACAGACGGCCGCAGCGTCGGCACACCGTTTACAAACAATACCCAGTACGCAAGTATCGCGAACAGAAAATTGAACAACGGACCGGCCAGCAGCACGGCGATGCGATTAGGAACAGGACGATGGGTAAATGCGCGACCCTGGTCTTCGGCCGCTACCGGTCCTTCACGCTCGTCGAGAAACTTGACGTAACCGCCCAGCGGAATGGCGGAGACACAATACTCGGTACGATCTGCGCCGGCGACCCGGGTCAGCAGCGGTTTGCCGAAACCAATGGAAAAACGCAACACCTTCATGCCGCAGAGTCGCCCGACCAGGTAATGTCCGTACTCGTGAACGGCAACCAGAACGCTGATTGCGACGATAAAGGCCGCGATGTTGATCAATACGCCAGTCATCAGGAACCGAACTCCCCTGTCATTTCTCGACAGACAGTATTTCCAGCACAGCAAGCGCCTGATCGAAGTTGCCAGCACGCCATGAGACTGACTATTGCGGGCGCAGTTCCCGACGAGCTTATTGCCGCCAATATGAACCTCGGCTGAACCTTGACGCAGTTCAAGTGACCGCTCCCAGCGCCACTGCAAGCGCAAACACTGGCGATGCAGCGGTTACACTGTCGATGCGATCGAGTACGCCGCCATGACCCGGAAACAGCCGACCGCTGTCCTTGACGCCTGCGCGGCGCTTGAACACGCTGACAGTCAGGTCACCGACGATCGACAGCAGCGCAATCGCGAGGAAAAGCGGCAAATACACGGACAGTCGGCCGCCATAGTGAATGGCGGCAAGAATCGCCACGACGGACGCTACTGCCATGCCGCCAATCGCGCCCTCCCAGGTTTTTCCGGGACTGATCGCCGGCGCGAGTTTGACGCGGCCGAACGCTTTGCCTGCAAAATAGGCTCCAGTGTCAGCTGCGAAGACAATCAGCAGAACGACGAGTAGCGTGTCGCTGCCACGCAGATACAACCAGTCTATTGAATACCAGGCTGGCAGGATGACCAGAGCGCCGCACAGCCAGCCAACGAACGGCGGAATCGCGGTCGGGTGAAAAAACAACCAGACGAATGCGATCAGCCACCACCCAAGTGCCGCGCCGAGAAAGTACGTGGCCGGCAATGTTTCCGGCACATAGACGAAAATGGCAATCCCCAGCGCAAGCAACAGTCCGACATAGGCGACTCGCTGCCATGCCGCTTTCAGGAGCAACAGCCCCGCCCATTCCCAGGCCGCCAGAAGTAGAAGCACTGCGATAATCAGCCGGGCCACATACTCGGGCAACAGGAACAATATGGCCGCGAGCGCGACCAGCGCAACCAGCGCGGTGAAAATTCGTTGCTTCAGCATTCAGGCGACTCCGACCTGATCGTCAGTGTGTCCGTATCGACGTTGGCGGTGTGCAAAATGCGAAAGTGCCTCATCGAAGTCTGCCGTGCTGAAATCGGGCCACAGGCTATCGCAGAACCAAAGCTCGGAGTACGCGAGATTCCACAGCAGGAAATTGCTGATTCGCTGTTCTCCGCCGGTACGGATCAGCAGGTCGGGATCCGGGAGGCCGGCCAAAGCCAGATGCGATGCAAACACATCTTCATTCAGGTCTGATACGGACATTTTCTTGCTTGCGACTTTTTCGGCCAACTTGCGTGCCGCCTCGACGATATCCCAGCGACCGCCATAGGCGACCGCAATATTCAGCGTAAGTCCGTCATTGGCCTGCGTGCGCAATTCAGCGGCATGGATCTTGTCGATCAAGCCTTCGTTCAGTTGCTGACGTGCGCCTATGAACCGCAGCCTCACCCTATTACGATGCAGCTCGTCGACTTCCCGTTGCAGCGCTTCGAGAAAAAGTTTCATCAGACGTCCAACTTCGTCCTGGGGCCGCCGCCAGTTCTCGCTGCTGAATGCAAACAGGGTCAACACGGAAATGCCGCATTTGGCAGCATGCTCAACCGTGTTTCGAACAGCCTGCACGCCGGATCGGTGGCCAGCATGACGTGGCAGCGAACGCAATTTCGCCCACCGTCCGTTGCCATCCATGATGACGGCAACGTGTCGCGGCACACCATTGGGCCGCTGATCGTTTTTGGTTGCGACTTTATTACTCACTGCCAGCCGGTCAGATTTCCATCAGTTCGCTTTCTTTCTCGGCGAGGATTTTGTCTATGGCTTCGATGTGCTTGTTGGTAATACCCTGGATTTCGTCCTGGGCGCGCCGCTCATCGTCCTCGCCTATCATTTTTTCTTTCAATAATTCCTTTGCGTCACTCAGCGCGTCACGGCGTATGTTACGTACCGCAACCCTGGCGCCTTCCGCCTCCTGGCGAACGAGCCGAATCATGTCCTTGCGGCGCTCTTCGGTCAGCGGTGGCAATGGAACCCGGATGACCGTTCCGGCAGTCGCCGGATTCAGTCCGAGGTCGGAATTCTGAATCGCCCGTTCAATTACCTGCACCATGCCTTTTTCCCACGGCGCAACCGTCAGCGTGCGCGGATCTTCAACGTTAACGTTGGACACCTGGTTCAGCGGCACCTGGCTACCGTAATATTCCACCGTGATGTGATCCAGCAGGCTGGTGTGCGCCCTTCCGGTTCGCAGCTTGGTCAACTCCTGCTGAAGTGCCGCTACGCTCTTGTCCATGCGCGCGCTGGCGTCCTTCTTGATTTCTTTCAACACAATCGCTGTCCTCTATCGTCTGCCACGCATCAGGGGCTGGCGGTTACCAGCGTTCCGACGCTGTCGTCGGTCATGGCGCGAATCAACGTGCCTTTTTCTGTCATATCGAAAACGCGAAGCGGCAGGTTATTGTCGCGGCACATAACCACCGCCGTCGCGTCCATGACCTGAAGCTTATCGACCAGCACCTTGTCGAAAGACACGGTGTCGTACATCGCTGCTTCCGTATTCAACCTCGGATCGGAATCGTAAACGCCGCTGACCATTGTCGCTTTCAGCAACACATCCGCACCGATCTCGATGGCGCGCAAACTTGCCGCTGTATCCGTCGTGAAAAACGGATTGCCGGTTCCGGCCGCCAAAATGACCACGCGGCCTTTCTCGAGGTGCCTGATTGCCCGACGCCGAATATAGTCTTCACAGACTTCGTGAATCTGCAGCGCGGACATTACACGCGCAAAGACACCCTTTGATTCGAGTGCGTCCTGAATCGCCAGGCCGTTTATGACGGTCGCCAGCATACCCATATAGTCGCCGGTGACCCGATCCATGCCGGCGCGTGCCAGGCCGGCTCCGCGAAAGATATTGCCCCCGCCGATTACGATCGCAATTTCGATACCGAGCTTGCTGACGGATTCGATCTCCGCAGCAATGCGCTGGATGACCGCCGGCTCGATGCCGTAATCGAGTTCACCCATCAACGCCTCGCCGCTCAGCTTGAGCAATATGCGTCGATACAGAACCGGGGCTTCTTTCATTCAGTCGGCCTTCCTCTTTATATAAAGACGTTGCCGGGCCTGCTCGGACCGGTGGGCGTCGATTCTATCGTAAGTCGCGGATTCCTTGCCAATTTCATTAAACTAATCAGTCGTTTATGCGTGCTGATTGATTTGTGCCATCACCTCTTCCGCGAAGTTTTCCTGCTTTTTCTCGATGCCCTCGCCCACCTCGTAACGGACGAATCCCTGCACGCTGGCACCGGCTTTTTGCAGCAGCTTCGCTACGGTCACATCCGGGTCCTTAACGAACGGCTGTCCCAATAAAGTGATTTCTTTCAGGAACTTGGCTATACGCCCGGTGACCATTTTTTCGATGATCTCGGGTGGCTTGCCGGATTCGGCTGCCTGTTCGGCGAAGATCCGGCGCTCCCGCTGCAGCGTATCTGCCGACACACCGCTCTCGTCGATACAGGCCGGATTAACGGCCGCCACGTGCATCGCGAGATCCCTGGCCAGCTCGATATCGCCGCCATCCAGTGACAGGATCACGCCGATTCTTGCCCCATGGGAGTAAATGCCGAGATTGCCGCCCCCGGGCACGCGCTGAAACCGGCGCACGGAAATATTCTCGCCGACTTTCGCCACCAGCTCGGTACGAGCGGTTTCGACACTGCGCCCGTCGGACAGCTTCTGGCCGGACAATGCGGCGATATCCGTTGCGTCGCCGTCGAGAATTGCGTCGGCAACAGCTTCGGCGAACGCGACGAAATTCTCGTCCTTTGCCACGAAATCGGTTTCTGAATTCACTTCGACGATGGCTGCAACGCCATCTTTCTCGGCGATGGCAATGCGGCCATCAGCTGCAACGCGGCTCGATTTCTTGTCTGCCTTTGCCTGGCCCGACATACGCAGTATTTCCACCGCCTTTTCCATGTCGCCGTCCGACTCGACCAGCGCTTTCTTGCATTCCATCATGCCGGCGCCGGTGCGCTCGCGCAGTTCCTTTACCATCGATGCGGAAATTGCCATCGTTTCTTACCTCGTTTTGTTTCAGCTGCAGCCGGCAACGGCAGGTGGCACTGTGTGCACCGTCTCAATTCGCTGCCGGCGTGGCCGCTCGCGGGGCCGGCCGGATTTTCTGATTGCTTCCTGTCTTTTTACTTGCTGTCTTTCGTGGCAACTTTCTTGCTCGTCTTCTTCTTCGACGCCACTTTTTTCTTGGTCGCCTTCTTTACCGGCGCTTTACTGGCCGCTTTTTTCGGAGTCGTTTTCTTCTCCGGCTTGTCGGACTCGTCGGACTTGTCCTTCGCGGCAGCCGTATCAAGCACTGCTTCCTTGCCCGCGTCACCAGTGCTCGTGTCGTCTTCTACCGCCAGCTTTTTGGCAGGCGCCTTGCGAGTTACTTTGGCCGCTGGTTTGCTCGGTGCTTTCTTGCGGCGTCCGGCAGCCTTTTTCGGCTTGCCGTCTTCATCAAGCTCGACGAATTCGTCTTCGCCAAGTGCTACCTGCGGCAGCGATGCCTTGCCATCGAGCACGGCGTCGGCCATCAGCGTTGCGTACAGCGTGATCGCTTTCATGGCATCGTCGTTGCCCGGGATGACGTAGTCGACGCCGTCCGGTGAACAGTTGCTATCAACGACAGCCACAACCGGAATGTGCAGTTTCCTTGCTTCGCGAATGGCGATATCTTCGTGTTCGACATCTACAATGAACAATACGTCCGGCAAGGACGACATCTCCTTGATTCCTCCGAGACTCCGCTCAAGCTTTTCCTGCTCCCGATTCAGACCGAGAACTTCTTTCTTGGTAAGCCTTTCGAAGCCACCGTCTTCCGCCATCTGCTCGAGCGTAGTCAGACGTTTTACCGATTGACGGATGGTCTTGTAATTGGTGAGCATGCCGCCCAGCCAGCGATAGCTGACGAAAGGCATTCCACATCGTTCGGCCTGCTGCCGGACGGCATCGCGCGCAGCGCGCTTGGTTCCGACAAAGAGCACCTTGCCGCCGTCTGATACGATGGTCTTGACGAACGCATAAGCGTCGCGAGCCATGGGCAGGCTCTTCTCAAGATTGATGATATGGATCTTGTTACGTTCGCCGAAGATGTAGGGTGCCATCTTCGGATTCCAGTAACGGGTCTGATGACCAAAATGCACGCCAGCCTCAAGCATCTGGCGCATAGTTACGTCTGCCATGATATTTCTCCGGGTTGAGCCTCCGTACACCCCATGGCACAACCCCTTTTTCGGTGGGGCACCCAGTGCCGTGCGTCAGTGTACGTGTGGATTGTTTGCCTCTAGGGCGCGCGCTTTATACCATACCCGGTCGGCAGCAACAACGCCGGATTCCAGACTAAAATCACGCGCTTACGGCGTGTCCACAAATGCTCGAACTGACTCCCCTCTGAAAGGCCCGATGAACGTCACCATCAAGACCGCCGAAGAACAGGACAAGATGCGCAAAGCCGGCCGGCTTGCCGCGGACGTCCTGGACATGATCGGCGAGCATGTCCTGCCCGGCATCAGCACGGACGAACTCAACAACATTTGTCATAAGTTCATCGTCGAGACGCAACAGGCTATTCCGGCGCCCTTGAATTACAAGGGATTTCCGAAGTCCATCTGTACCTCGGTCAATCACGTCGTCTGCCACGGGATACCGGGCGAACGGATCCTGAAATCGGGCGACGTCGTCAATATCGATGTCACGGTCATCAAGGACGGCTTTCACGGCGATACCAGCCGTATGTTTTTTGTCGGCAAGCCGGGAATCCAGGCTGAACGCCTGGCGAGCGTCGCCTACGACAGCATGTGGCTGGGTATTGAACAGGTCGGTCCCGGCAAGCATCTTGGCGACATAGGGCAGGCCATCCAGGAAAACGTCGAGAAAAACCATTTCTCCGTCGTCAGGGAGTACTGCGGCCATGGGATCGGCAGGGTTTTTCACGAGGACCCGCAGGTGCTGCATTATGGCCGGGCCGGCACCGGCAATCGCTTGCTACCCGGCATGACCCTGACCGTCGAACCCATGGTCAATGCCGGCAAACGCCACGTGCGGCTGCTGCGGGACGGCTGGACCGTCGTGACCAAGGACCACTCGTTGTCGGCCCAGTGGGAACACACCGTGCTGGTTACTGAAACCGGCTATGAAGTGTTGACCCTCGGTGCGAGTCAGCGCTGATTATTGTTATTTTTCAATGGCATATAATCTTTTTGTTGACGATACGGGAAGCACTGACAAGACCCTGACCGAATTGCGGGCAAAACTCGCAGATAGCCATTCCATCGCCCCTTGGCGGGATGCCCTGGCGAGCGTCGGCGAACAACTGGCGATCCGCTTCACTGCCGGCGAGCCGGTGACCCGGCTGGTAATGCTGCGCGCGCAGCTGATGGATCAGCTGCTGCTCGATATCTGGCAGCAAATGGCCCCCGAGCTGGCGGATTCGGTAGCACTGGTGGCAGTCGGCGGCTATGGGCGAGGCGAGCTGCATCCCTGTTCGGACGTCGACCTGATGCTGTTGCTGGACGGTGACCTCCCCGCTGCCGCCAACGAAACCCTGGCAAATTTCGTCGCCACGCTGTGGGACATCGGCCTCGAGGCAGGCCACAGCGTGCGCACGATAGAGGACTGCCGGCGCGAGGCGGCGGCCGACATCACCGTTGCGACGACCTTGATGGAGGCGCGATTGCTGAGCGGGCCCCGCGCATTGTTCGACGCCATGCGTGCAGCTACCGGGCCTGACCGGATGTGGCCATCCGATCGTTTCTACCTGGCCAAACGCGACGAGCAGAAAGCGCGACACCACCGTTACGACGATACCGCCTACAAACTGGAGCCCAACGTCAAAGGCAGTCCCGGCGGGCTGCGCGACATTCAGATGATCGGCTGGATAGCGCGTCGTCATTTCGGCACCCGACGCTTCGAAGAGCTGGTCGAGCACGGATTTCTGACGACTCCGCAATTGCAGCTCCTGCAGGAGGGACAGGAATTCCTGTGGCGGGTCCGCTTTGCACTTCACGTCCTGACCGGTCGGCGCGAGGACCGGCTGCTTTTCGATCACCAGCGGCGCCTGGCGGAGATGCTCGGCTACGAGGACGCGAGTTACACGCTGGCGGTCGAGCAACTGATGCAGCGCTATTACCGCACGGTCATGGACCTGTCTCGACTGAATGAAATGTTGCTGCAGCTGTTCGAAGAAGAAATCCTCATGGACCCGCGCGCCGAACCGCTGCCGTTGAATGACCGCTTTCAGATTCGCAACGGCTACTTGCAGGCCGTACACGACCGGATTTTTCGCCAGGATCCCTCCGCGCTACTGGAGCTCTTCCTGTTGCTTCAGCAGCGTGACGGCCTCCGCGGAGTCAGTGCGCAGACGATCGCTTTGATCAAGAGGAACCTGCACCTCATCGATGAGGAGTTTCGACAGAATCCGCGAAACCACCGTCTTTTCCTCAGTATCCTGCGCGCCCCGGCGGGCGTCACCCACGAACTGCGCCGCATGAACCGGTACGGCGTACTCGGTCTGTACATACCGTCGTTCGGCCGAATCGTCGGACGCATGCAATACGACCTGTTTCACGCATACACGGTCGATGAGCACACGCTTTTCGTCGTGAGCAATCTGCGGCGCTTTGCCCTGTCGAGGTTCGATTCGGAGTACCCGCATTGCAGCCGCATCATGCAATCATTCGAAAAACCGGAGATCGTCTACCTGGCAGGACTTTTTCATGATATCGCCAAGGGTCGCGGCGGTGATCACTCCGAGCTCGGCGCCGTGGACGCGGAAGCATTCTGTCTCGAAAACGGCATGAGCCCATACGATGCGCGAACCGTATCCTGGCTGGTGCGCAATCACCTGATTCTTTCCATGACTGCTCAGAAAAAAGATATCAGCGATCCCGATGTGGTTAACGAGTTCGCGGCGAAAATCGGCGATCAGGTGCACCTCGACTATCTCTATTGCCTTACTGTCGCCGATGTGCGCGGTACCAATCCCCGGCTGTGGAATTCCTGGAAAGCCACACTTTTTCGTGATCTGTATGAATTGACGTCGCAGGCTTTGCGTCGCGGCCTCGAGAACCCGATTGATCGGGAACAGCTGATCGAGGAGACACAGTCTGTTGCGCGCCGCATCCTGGAAGAACGGAATGTCGCGGTTGAAGCCGTAGACCGTGTCTGGAAATTGTTGAATGAAGATTACTTTCTGCGTTACCGCAGCGAAGAGATTGCATGGCATACGGAGGTACTTGCCGACTCCGATACGAGTTCGGAGTTCGGCCTTGTCGATGTTCGCAAGCAGACTCAGGGAGACGGTATCGAAGCCGTACTGTACACGCCGCGAAGCAAACAGACCTTTGCGCAGGTCACAGCAGTTCTCGATGAGCTGAGTATGACGATCGTCGATGCCCGAATCGTGCCGATCGACAACGGTTACAGCCTGGATACCTTCGTGTTTCTCGAGCTGGACAAGCGAATGGAAATCGACTCGCATCGCATTGAAAAGATTCGCCGCAATCTCGGCCGGGTACTGACTGCCCTCAGCGCCCCGGCTAAAGTTACTCGCGCTGTCCCGCGCCAAATACGCATGTTCTCTACCAAAACAGACATAATGTTCAGCGAAGACCTCGGCAGGAGACGCACGGTCCTCGAAATCGTGGCCGCAGACAGGCCAGGGCTGCTCAGCATCGTGGGGCAGGTTTTTGTCGAATACGGAATATACATAGACACTGCGAAGATTCTGACGATTGGCGAGCGCGCGGAAGATGTGTTCTACGTCGTTGACGAGAGCGGTGAACCGCTGGCTGAAAGTACCTGCCAGGAACTGAAGACGAGGCTGCTGGAGCGGCTGGTTAAATCGGAGTGAAGCCTTAGTGAGTCAGCGAACCGCAACGCGTGCTATTCGAACAGTGATCGAAGACGCTTTTGAAGAGCGCGCCGAACCGGCCGCACTTGCAAGCAATTCCGGGCTCAAAGCAGCAGTTGAATCGGCAATCGACCTGCTTGATTGCGGCAAGGAGCGCGTTGCCGAAAAAATTGACGGTAAATGGCATGTCAACGAGTGGCTGAAGAAGGCTGTACTTTTGAGTTTCAAGCTATCGGACAACCGCGTGATCCAGGGCGGCCACAGCAATTTTTTTGACAAGGTACCGTTGAAGTTTTCGGCTGCGACTCGAAAGGACTTCGAGAATGCAGGCGTGCGTGTCGTGCCGGACGCGATCATTCGGCGCGGCGCCTTTGTCGAGAAAGGTGTTGTCCTGATGCCCAGCTACGTCAATATCGGAGCCCACATCGGATCCGGTACGATGGTCGATACCTGGGCGACGGTTGGCAGCTGCGCGCAAATCGGCAGAAACGTGCACTTGTCGGGTGGGGTCGGAATTGGCGGCGTTCTCGAGCCCGTGCAGGCTGCGCCAACGATCATCGAAGATGATTGTTTCATCGGCGCGCGTTCCGAAGTCGTCGAAGGCGTTATCGTGGAACAGGGCTCGGTAATTTCGATGGGCGTGTTTCTCGGCCAGAGTACCCGCATCTTTGATCGGCAGTCAGGTGAGATCAGTTACGGTCGAATCCCTGCCGGATCGGTCGTCGTATCCGGCACCTTGCCAGCTGCAGACGGCAGCCATTCACTGTATTGTGCGGTTATCGTCAAACGCGTCGATGCCAGGACCAGGGCAAAGACCAGTCTTAACGAATTACTCAGGGATAGCGGTTAGATTCGTGCTGAAAATCTATGGAATAGGCAGCTGTGACAGCTGTCGAAAAGCCAGGAAATGGCTGGATGAGAACGACAGGGACTATAAATTTCACGATATCCGTGAGGACGGTCTCGATATCGAGATGCTGGAGCGCTGGAGCCGGAGGATCCGCTGGGAGAAGCTGTTGAACACCCGCAGCCTGACCTGGCGCAAGATACCGGACGTTGACCGTAGCGGTATCACGCAAAGTCGTGCGTTGTCGATGATGCTGGAACATCCCACGCTGGTGAAGCGTCCCGTCATGGAGCACCGCAGGTTCATCGCCGTCGGATTCTCGGCTGATCACTACCAGCAAATCTTCTCAAAGTTGGATTAGGGAACCTCTGATTAATTCGTCATTGCGAGGAACGAAGAGACGAAGCAATCTTTAAGTCATTGAATAAGAAGTAAGAGATTGCTTCGCTGCGCTCGCAATGACGGTGGATTTCGAATTAATCAGAGGGTCCCTAGCCCAGTTTACGAATCCCCACCGCGTGGCGGATTTTGTCGAGGTACGGCACCGAGATCGCGCGGGCTTTTTCCGCACCACGCTTCAGTTCTCCTTCGACATCGCCGGGATTGTCCATCAGCCTTTGATACTCCTCGCGCGCCGGTTTGATGTGCTCGTTGATGTACTCGAACAGGAGCTGTTTCATCTCGCCCCAGGCAATGCCCTCGGCGTAGCGCTTTGCGACCGCTTTCGTTTCTGCCGGCGTCGCAAAGGCCTTGTAAATCTCGAACAGCGTCGAGCCTTCGGTTTCTTTCGGCTCGCCCGGCTCCAGGCTGTTGGTCTTGATTTTCATGATCAGCTTGCGCAATTGCTTTTCGTTGGCGAAAAGCGGGATCGTGTTGTCGTAGCTCTTGCTCATCTTGCGCCCGTCGAGGCCCGATAGCAGCGCCGTGTTGTCGTCGATCACCGCATCCGGAATTGTCAGCAGCTCGCCATAGTGATGATTGAAACGCTGCGCAATGTCGCGTGCCATCTCCACGTGCTGTTTCTGGTCGCGCCCCACCGGCACTTTGGTCGAGCGGAACATCAATATGTCGGCGGCCATCAGTATCGGGTAGCTGTAAAGCGCCATCGTGATGCCCTTGTCCGGGTCGCTGCTTGCCGCTTCCTCGTTGGCCTGCACCATGGCCTTGTAGGAATGCGCGCGGTTCATCAGGCCCTTGGCCGTCATGCTGGTCAGAATCCAGGTGAGCTGCGGAATCTCCGGGATGTCCGACTGCCGGTAGAACACGGCGTTTTTGGTATCGAGACCCAGCGCCAGCCATGCCGCGGCTATTTCCAGCGTCGATTGCGCAATGCGCTTCGGATCCTCGGCTTTCGCCAGCGCGTGGTAATCCGCCAGAAAGTAGAAGTTCTTCTTCGACTTGTCCTTGCTCGCGGCAATGCCCGGGCGGATGGCGCCGACGTAGTTGCCGATGTGCGGGGTGCCGGTCGTCGTGATGCCGGTGAGATAAATGTCCTGGCTCATTGAGTACCCAGTGGAGTATTGATTGTCAGTAGCCGGCCGCGTGGCCGTCCTTCCTGGATTCCGAGGCACCGTAGTAAACGCCCTGCGCTTCGTTCCACAGGATCGCCTGGTAACCGCCGTAGTCGCCGGGCGTCGTCGCGACCTTGTGGCCGCGCTTCGCCAGTTCGTCGCGCACGCTTTGCAGGATGCCGGTCTCGAGATACACGATGCCGCCGTCGCTCATCACTTCGTCGGTCGGTTGTGACGAACCGGTGTGCCGCATGCGGGCCGCGTCGCCCGCTTCCTGCAGGTTCATGTCGAAGTCGATAAGGTTCACGAGGATCTGCGCGTGCGCCTGCGGCTGCATAGAGCCGCCCATTACGCCGAAGCTGAGCCACGGCTTGCCGTTTTTCATGACGAAGGCGGGAATGATGGTGTGAAACGGCCGCTTGCCGGGCTCGTACAGGTTTGCGTGTCCGTCCTGCAGGCTGAACAGCGCGCCGCGATTGTGCAATCCGAAACCGAGATCGCCCGGCGTCATGCCCGAACCCATGCCGCCGTAATTGCTCTGGATGAACGACACCATGTTGCCGGCCTTGTCCGCGACCGTGAGATAGATCGTGTCGCCGTCGCCAAGCATGTCGCCGGCGCTGTACTGCGAAGCGGCGTTGCGCATGTCGATCAATGCGCGGCGTTCCTTCGCGTAATCCTTCGAGATAAGCCGCGCGACCGGCGCTTCGTAAAAATCCGGGTCGGCGTAGTATTTCGCGCGGTCCTCGTACACGATCTTCTTGGTCTCGATCAGCGCGTGCAGGTAATCCGCGCTGCCGAAGCCCATCGAGCGCAGGTCGTAGCCTTCCAGGATGTTCAGCATTTGCAATGCCGCAATACCGTGCGTGTTCGGCGGCAGCTCGTAGACGTCGTAGCCACGATAACTGGCGGATACCGGTTCGACCCACTCGGATTTGTGCGCCGCGAGATCCGCGTATCGCAGGTAGCCGCCGTGCTCGCTCATGTAGGCGTCGATCTTCTTCGCGATCTCGCCCTTGTAAAACGCATCGCGCCCGTCGGATGCGATCAGCTCGTAAGTGTTTGCGAGCCGCGGGTTGCGAAACAGGTCGCCCTTGGCGGGCGCCTTGCCGCCTGGCAGGAAGGTGTCCGCGAATCCCGGGTATTCGCCACGTGTTTTGGCGTTGCCGGCCCACAGCATCGCGATGTACTCCGAGACCGGGAATCCCTGCCGCGCGTAGCGGATGGCCGGCGCCAGGATTGCTTTCATCGGCAGCTTGCCGTAACGGGCGTGCAGCTCGAACCAGCCGTCCACGGCCCCCGGCACGCTGACGGTCAGCGGCCCGAGATACGGCACCCCGTCCGGCGACAGTTGCCGCAGCTGTGCAAGGCTCAGGGCCTGCGGCGAGCGGCCGGAACCGTTCAGCCCGGTCAGGGCCTTGCCCTCGGCATCCCAGACGATGGCGAACAGATCGCCTCCTATGCCGCAGCCGGTCGGTTCCATAAGGCCCAGCGTCGCGTTCGCAGCGATGGCCGCATCCACCGCACTGCCCCCGGCTTTCAGAATGTCCAAAGCCACCTGGGTGGCCAAAGGCTGGCTGGTCGCGGCCATGCCCTGGGTCGCGATCACTTCCGATCGCGAGGCAAACGGCGCGCCCGTCGGGCGGTCGTAACCGTGACTAATCGGGCTGGCCATCAACACCGCCAGCAACACCATGCCTGTTTTTTTCATTGCTCACCCCCGCCCGGTCTCCGCAAGCCGCTGTCGGAAAGGCTGGCATGATAACAGGGATCAACAGGTCATCGGCCGGGCCGCGACCGGCTCACCGCTGCCAGCCAGCAGAGGTTATGATGCCGCCCATGACCAATACGAGCGATATCGACAAAGCCGCACTCGGGCGACTCTTCCCCGGGCACGTTCGAGAAATTCAGGCACGTCACGAGCGGGCGCTGGAGCGGGCCGGCGCGGCACATGCCGTGATCTTTGCCGGCGCGCCGAAGCCGGTGTTCCTCGACGATTACAACTACAACTTCAAGGCCAATCCGCATTTCCTGTCCTGGGTGCCCTTGCTCACCAACCCCTGGTCGCTGGTCGTCTGCACACCGGGCGAGAAACCGGTGCTGGTCTATTTCCAGGAAAAGGATTACTGGCACACGCCGCCGGCCGATCCCGATGGATTCTGGACTGACGTGTTCGATATCCGCATCGTGCACACCGTTGAGGACATCGCCAGACACCTGCCGCAGGCGTTGAACAAATGCATTTATATAGGCGAAGCACAAAACGACGCGCAAGCATTCGGCATCGAGCGAATCAATCCGAAGTCGGCGATCAACATCCTGCACCGTGCGCGCGGCACCAAAACCGAATACGAAGTCGCGTGCATGCGCGCGGCATCGAGGCGTGGTGCGCGCGGCCACCGCGCGGCAGAGGCGGCTTTCCGGGAGCAGGCATCCGAGTTCGAAATTCACCTGGCGTATTGCAAGGCAACCGAACACACGGAGAAAGAGCTGCCGTACGGCAACATCATCGCATTGAACGAGCACAGTGCCGTGCTGCACTACCAGCACCAGTCGCTCGAGCGTCCCGCTGCGTATCGCTCGTTCCTGATCGACGCCGGTGCGAGGGTAAATGGCTATGCATCCGACATCACAAGAACTTACTCGTTTGACAATGCCGACTATGCGGCACTGATAAAGCGCTTCGATGCATTGCAGCTATCGCTGGTGGCCGAAGTAAGCGCCGGCATGAATTTCGCCGAACTGCACCTCAGAGCGCACCGGCTGCTCGCCGACCTGCTGGTCGAGGTGGATCTTGCAAGAGGCAGCGCGGATGCATTGATCGAATCCGGTGTCACGTCCGCTTTCTACCCGCACGGCCTCGGCCACCTGCTGGGCCTGCAGGTACACGACATGGGCGGCTTCATGGCCGACGACGAAGGCACTCGCATCGACCCGCCGAGCGGCCACCCCTTTCTGAGACTGACGAGAACTCTGGAAGAAAATCAGGTGCTTACGATTGAGCCAGGGCTGTACGTTATCGACCTGCTGCTGGCAGACCTGGCGGGCACGCCAGGGGAAAAAATGATCAACCCCAAACGGGTGGACTGGCTGCGCCCTTTCGGCGGCATGCGCATCGAAGACAATGTGCGCGTGACCGCGAGCGGCAGCGAAAACCTGACCCGGGATGCGTTTGCGGCGGCCTGAGCCGCAACGAAGATAAACCTTACTTGCCTGACGGTGGATCGAAGAAGCGGCGAAAGGTAAACGCGTCTTCGGTCGGTCCCGCCTGTGCCAGGCGCTCGAGGCGATGCCGCGATTCGCTGACGCCAGGAACGGTTCCGGCCGTTATCCACCACAGCGCCATTGACGGCCCATTCTGCGGAACGAACCATTCGGCGCGTTGCCTCAGGATCTTTACGTGGTCGCTCTTGTACACGAAATCCTCGAGCGCCTGCTTCGATTCCCAGACCGACATATTGAACAGCACCATCGGATCGCCGAATTCGGCTTTCGCTTCGGCGTCGTCGTCATCGCTGATGTAGCGCCATACGAAACCCGGCGCCGAATCGGCCAGCGCATTGATGCGATCGAGGTTGTCCATGAAGCCCGCGAAACGCGGATCGTCTTCGCTGTACTTGCGATACGCAACATTCACTTGCACCAGGTGGAACACCATCAGTCCTGCTTTGCCTGTCTTGCGCGCATCTCGGCTTTCAGTTTCCGTTTGACGCGCTGTCCCTTTTCGATGAGGAATGGGCGTAGCATTTTCATGCTTCGGGGAACCAGGTAGCCCAGCGTTGTGAGAAAGCCGCTGGCCGGCGGCATCGAGCGCTCGCGTTGCTTGTTCACACACAGTTTGACGATCTCGTCGGCCACTTGTTCGGCTGTAGACAGGGGCTGCGAAAACGTGACATCGGTTACGTCGTCGATGTTGTCCATGATGAAGCCGGTGTCTATGGGACCCGGCGACACAGCTGCAACTTTTATTCGGGAACCCGCGAGCTCGTCGCCGAGCGCGAACGTGAAGGCGCGCAGGCCGAACTTGCTGGCCGAATAGGTCGCCGCACCTGCCAGCGGAACGCGGCCCGCGAGCGATGCCACGTTGATGATTGCTCCACCGCCGGCCTCTTTCAGATAGGGAATGGCCAGCGCCGCGAGGACCAGGGGCGCTCGCAGGTTGACGTCGATCATGCGGCCGATGTCGGCGGCCGGCACGTTCGCTACCGATCCGCGCCTGTGGTAACCGGCATTGTTAACCAGTACGTGCACGGCGCCGAACTCGAACTGTGTTTTTCGCAGCAGACTTACGCAGGCATCGCTATCCGACACATCCATCGGCACGACCATAACTTTGGTCAGCGGCCGCAGCGCCTCGGCCATCGCATCCAGGTTTTTCTTGTTCCGGGCAACCAGTACCAGGTTCGCACCGAGCCGTGCGAATTTCTTTGCGGTTGCCGCACCGACGCCTTCGGATCCGCCGGTGATGATGACGGTCTTGTCTTTGAAGTTATTGTCCATCGCGGCAGTCTAGATGATGGTTGCCAATGGCGAAACAGGCCGCAGCGTTGGGAGGTCGCCTGCAATGCAGGCTCCTACAAGGCAAGCCCACGAATCGCCGTGTAACTCTTGTAGGAGCCTGCATTGCAGGCGACGCGATGTATCAGAAGCCGATGTAACCGATGAGCTTCTTCCACCATGACGATTCCCAGCCGTAAACCTCGAGCTGGTCGGGATCGAAGTCGGAAACGGGCATGCGGGTGGATTCCGGAATGACTTCGTTCGCCACGTCTTCGGGACGAAGCTCCATGCGGCCGTGTCGTTTCTCGCCGGAGCTGGTCAGGCCGTCGACGGCGAGGCTCAGGCGCGGCAATACGTCGTCGTCGACGATGTCGTCGAGAAACACCGCGTCGGGGTCGAATGCATCCCTGTCGAGGATGACGCACTCACTGAATGACGTGTCCTTACTGATGGCGAGCTCCCTGCGAAATCCTTTGGCTACTGTAGATACACCGGAAACGAATTGCTGTGATCCTCCTCGCAAGAAGGCCAGACGGATCAGGTGCTTATGTTAAACAGATTGCTTCGTCGCTACCGTCATTGCGAGGAGCGCAGCGACGAAGCAACCGCACGAATTCACACGACAACAAAAAGCGGAATCCGACGAAGCAATCTCATGAATTCACGCAAAAAAAACGGGCTTGTCAGCCCGTTTTTTTGTTGCTATTCAGCCGCGCGCTATTTCGCAGCTTCGGCCGGCGCACTTGCGGCAGGGCCATCGACCAGTTGCACGATAGCCATCGGTGCGGAGTCGCCCGGACGCGGTCCGAGTTTGAGGATGCGCAAATAGCCGCCCGGACGCGCCTGGAATCGCGGACCGAGATCGGTGAACAGCTTGCCAACCGCCACCTTGTCGCGCAGGCGATTGAAGGCGAGCCGGCGGTTGGCGACGCCGTCGACTTTCGCGAGCGTGATCAACGGCTCGATGACCCGTCGCAGCTCTTTGGCTTTGGGTACGGTGGTCTTGATCGTTTCGTGGTGCACCAGCGACGCGGCCATGTTGCGATACATGGCTTTTCTGTGCGAGCTGTTGCGGCCGAGTCGACGACCGGATTTCTTGTGACGCATGGCGATTGCCTTCTAATTCAAACTTTTCTTAAATGGCGAGATCGTGCTCCGGACGCAGGCTTGCCGGCGGCCAGTTCTCGAGTCGCATGCCGAGGCCGAGACCATGGCCTTCCAGCACTTCCTTGATTTCGGTCAGCGACTTCTTGCCGAGGTTCGGCGTGCGTAGAAGTTCGACTTCGGTGCGCTGCACGAGATCACCGATGTACATGATGTTCTCGGCTTTCAGGCAGTTCGCGGAACGAACGGTCAGTTCGAGCTCGTCGACCGGGCGCAGCAGGATCGGATCGACCTGGCTCTCGGCCATTGCACCGACACCGTCTTCCTGGCCTTGCAGGTCGACGAACACGGACAGCTGGTCTTTCAGGATGCTGCCGGCGCGACGGATCGCTTCTTCCGGATCGATCGTGCCATTGGTCTCGATGTCGATGATCAGCTTGTCGAGGTCGGTGCGCTGCTCAACGCGGGCAGCTTCGACGTCGTAAGTGACGCGATGCACCGGGCTGAACGAGGCGTCGAGTTGCAGACGGCCGATCGGGCCCGCCTGCTCTTCGAATGCCGGGCGCTGAGTCGCCGGACGGTAGCCGCGGCCGCGCTCGACTTTCAGGATCATGTTCAGCTCGCCATCCTTGGTCAGGGTGGCGATCACGATATTCGGGTTCATGATTTCAACATCATGATCCAGCTGAATGTCTGCGCCGGTTACGGTGCCCGGGCCTTTTTTGGAAACACGCAGCTCGGCCGTGTCGCGCGTGTGCATGCGCACAGCGACCTGCTTCAGGTTCAACAGGATGTCGACGACGTCTTCCTGGACGCCTTCGATACTGGTGTACTCGTGAAGCACACCTTCGATTTCGGCCTCGACGATAGCCGCTCCCGGCATCGACGACAGCAGAATACGACGCAGCGCATTGCCCAGCGTATGACCGTATCCGCGTTCAAACGGCTCGATCGTAACTTTGGCATGTAAATCGCTGACCGGCGCAACCTTGACGACGCGCGGCTTCAGAAACTCATTAACAGATTCCTGCATGGGAATAATCCCTCCTGGCTATTTCGAGTACAACTCGACGACAAGGTTCTCGTTGATGTCAGGCAGTATGTCCTGACGATCCGGTAACGATTTCAGAACACCGGCCATCTTTTTCGTATCCACGTCCACCCAATCCGGCAGCCCGACCTGGCCTGCAATCTCCAGGGCGCTCTGGATACGAAGTTGTTTTCTTGCTTTTTCGCGAATGCCGATAGAATCACCGGCACTCACCTGTGCTGACGGAATATTGACGACCTTGCCATTGACCTCGATGCCTTTGTGGCTGACGAGCTGGCGAGCTTCGGCACGCGTAGATGCGAAGCCCATACGGTACACAACATTGTCCAGACGACCTTCAAGCAGTCTCAGCAGGTTCTCACCCGTCGAGCCCTTCAGCTGCGAGGCCTTCTTGTAGTAGTTACGAAACTGCCGCTCGAGGATTCCGTACATGCGGCGCAGTTTCTGTTTCTCACGAAGCTGCGTGCCGTAATCCGACAGGCGCGGGCGACGTTGCGCGGCGCCACCTGGAGGAACTTCCAGCTTGCACTTCGATTCGAGCGGCCGAACGCCACTCTTTAAAAACAGGTCCGTGCCTTCGCGACGGGACAGTTTACATTTTGGTCCGAGGTATCTTGCCATTGCTTAATCTCTATACACGGCGTTTTTTAGGCGGACGGCACCCGTTGTGCGGGATAGGCGTCACGTCTTCGATATGCTGAATGCGAAAACCCAGCGCGTTCAATGCGCGAACGGCGGACTCGCGACCCGGGCCTGGCCCGCGTACACGCACGTCGACGTTCTTCACACCGAATTCCAGTGCGGCGCGGCCCGCCTTCTCCGAGGCAACCTGTGCAGCAAAGGGCGTGGACTTTCGCGAACCGCGAAATCCACAGCCGCCGGCGGTTGCCCACGAAAGAGCGTTACCCTGCCGGTCGGTGATCGTAATGATCGTGTTGTTGAAGGAAGCATTGATGTGCGCAACTGCGTCAACAATGTGCTTTTTAACCTTCTTCTTTTTTGGTGCTTCAGCCATAGTCTGCTTCTACGTAAATGATCTGTTTAATGTGTGTTCTGTAAGTGCGGCCATTGGCCGCGATTATCTATTACCGTTTGATCGGACGACGCGGACCCTTGCGCGTTCGCGCATTGGTACGAGTCCTTTGTCCGCGCAGCGGCAAGCCGCGGCGATGACGAATTCCGCGATAGCAGCCGAGATCCATCAGGCGCTTGATGTTCATCGAGGTTTCGCGACGAAGGTCGCCCTCGACTACAAAGCGGGCCACTGCGGTTCGCAGGTTGGCCACTTCTGGCTCCGCCAGATCCTTGACCGGAGTTTCCGGCGCAATGCCGGCAGCCGTGCAAATCTGTTTCGCGCGACTCCGCCCGATACCGTAAATTGTCGTCAAGCCAATCACGATGTGCTTGTTTAACGGGATGTTTATGCCTGCTATACGTGCCACTTGTGTATACCTTTCCTGAGTTAGCCCTGACGCTGCTTGTGCCGCGCGTCAGTGCAGATCACGCGCACAACACCTTTGCGTCGTATGACCTTGCAGTTTCTGCACATTTTTCTGACCGATGCCCTGACTTTCATGAGCGTTCTCCAAATATCGCTGAAAAATCAGCGAACCGAGCCACTGCGACCGTAGTTGCGCAGATTGGCTTTTTGCATCATGCCCTCGTACTGATGACTCATGGCGTGCGCCTGCATCTGAGACATGAAGTCCATTGTTACGACCACCAGAATCAGCAGTGACGTTCCACCGAAGTTGAACGGCACACTGGGATAAAACATGCGGAAGATCTCCGGCAGCAGACAGACGCCCGCGATGTACAGGGCGCCCCAAAGGGTCAGCCTGGTCAGTACCCGGTCAATGTACTCCGCCGTGTGCGCACCCGGCCGGATCCCCGGAACGAACGCGCCCGATCGCTTCAGGTTATCGGCGGTCTCGCTCGAATTGAACATCAGCGCCGTATAGAAGAAGCAGAAGAAAATAATCATTGCCGCGTACAGGATCACGTACACCGGCTGGCCCGGGCCGAGGTTCGCGCCAATAGTCTGCAGCGAGCGCTGGAATACGTTCGGGTCCGTCGCCTGGCCGAAGAACTGTGCGACCGTCGCGGGGAACATCAGTATGCTCGAAGCAAAGATCGGCGGGATGACGCCCGACATGTTGATCTTGAACGGCAGGTGCGTGCTCTGGGCCGAATACATTTTCCGGCCCTGCTGGCGTCGCGCGTAGTTTACGGTGATGCGACGCTGCGCACGCTCCATGTAGACGACGAAGATGGTGGCGCCGATGGCACCGATCAGCAGGAAAATCGCCGTTGCCGGTGACATTTCGCCGTTGCGCACGAGTTCCGCCGTGCCGGCTACTGCCGCAGGCAGTCCCGCGACGATACCGGCCAGGATGATCATTGAAATACCGTTGCCGATGCCGCGCTCGGTGATCTGCTCACCCAGCCACATCAGGAACATCGTGCCGGTGACCAGCGTAATGCAGGCCGTAATAAGGAATGCCGAACCCGGGTTGACCACAACGCCCGGCTGGCTCTGCAGCCAGGATGCGGCTGCGACGGACTGCACCAGTGACAGGCCGACTGTACCGTAACGCGTGTACTGGATGATCTTGCGGCGGCCGGACTCGCCTTCCTTCCGCAGCTGCTGAAGGCTAGGCAGGATGTGGCTCGCCATCTGGATGATGATGGACGACGAGATGTACGGCATGATGCCGAGCGCGAAAATGCCGAAACGCGACAGGGCACCGCCCGAGAACAGGTTGAACAGCGCCAGCATGTTGCCGGCCTGCTGGTCGAAGAAACTCGCAAGCGCGGCGGGATCCACTCCCGGCACCGGAATAAAGGTACCCGCACGGAATACGATCAAAGCGCCGATCAGGAACATGAAACGAACTCGTAGTTCGCCCAGTTTTCCCGCAGCCTTCGCTACTTCCGCCGGATTGTTTGTTGGCTTCTTTGCCACTTTATTTACCGTGTGTGTCTCGTTTGATATTCAAAACTAGCTGTTGCAACTACTCTTCAACGCTGCCACCGGCCGCTTCGATCGCCGCCTTGGCACCCTTCGTTACCGCAAGACCCTTGATCTTGACGGCCTTGTCGAGCTTGCCGGACAGGATGACCTTGACCTTCGTGACCGTTGCCGGCACCAGGTTCAGCTTCTTCAGGCAATCCATGTCGATGACCTTTTCGGTCGGGATGGCCAGTTCGTGCAGCCGCAATTCGGCCGTCGCCGATTTCATCAGCGAGACAAAACCGATCTTCGGCAGGCGTCGCTGCAGCGGCATCTGGCCGCCCTCGAAACCGACCTTGTGGTAGCCGCCGGAACGCGCATGCTGTCCCTTGACACCGCGGCCACAGGTCTTGCCCTGGCCGGCGGAATGACCGCGACCGAAGCGCTTGCCGTTCTTTTTCGCGCCCTTGGCGGGCGACAGTGAATTCAGGCGCATTTCAAACTTCCTCTACCGACAGAAGGTACGAAACCTTGTTGATCATGCCGCGATTCTGCGGCGTATCCAGTACCGTCACGCATTGACGAATCCTCGACAGGCCCAGGCCCGCGATACAGTCACGGTGGGTCTTGATCCGCCCGTGCCGGCTCTTCATCAGCGTTACTTTCAACTGTTTTGACTGCGCCATCGTCTCGTCTCTCTATTCATCCGGTGCGGATTCCAGCAGGGAATCAGGCCAGGATTTCCTTGATCTTTTTGCCACGCTTCGCCGCGATATGCTTCGGCGAATGAATCTGGTCCAGCGCACTGATCGTCGCCCGTACGACGTTGATCGGATTACGCGAACCGTAACTCTTGGCAAGAACGTTTCGCACACCGGCGCATTCGAACACGGCGCGCATTGCGCCTCCGGCGATCAGGCCGGTACCTTCCGAAGCCGGCTGCATGTAGACGTAAGTGGCGCCGTGGCGTCCTTTCTTCGCGTACTGCAGGGTGTCGTTGTTCAGGTTTACCTTGATCATGTTCTTACGCGCCGCCTGCATCGCTTTCTGGATGGCGATCGGCACTTCGCGCGCCTTGCCATAACCGAAACCAACGCGACCCTTGCCATCGCCGACGACGGTCAGTGCGGTAAAGCCGAACTGACGCCCGCCCTTGACGACCTTGGCGACGCGATTGACCGTGACCAGCTTCTCGAGAAGATCATCACCGCCCTGATTGTGTTCATTTCTTGCCATAGTGTGGTCCCGGCCGCGTATCGACGCCGCCTTCTGTCCTTAAGCTGCTAAAACTTCAAACCTGCTTCGCGCGCTGCATCGGCCAACGCCTTGACGCGCCCGTGATAGCGAAACCCGCCACGATCGAATGCCACGGTATCGATACCGGCGGCCTTTGCTTTCTGCGCAATGCGCGCGCCGACAATAGCGGCCGCTGCCACGTTGCCCGTGCTCTTGGTGTTCTTGCGCACGTCCGCCTCGAGTGTCGACGCGGCTGCGAGCACCGTGCCGCCGTCGCTGCCGATAATCTGCGCATAGATATGCCGTGGGGTACGATGCACGCAGAGGCGCGTCGCGCCCAGCTCGTGGATCTTCGCCCGGCCCTTTCTCGCGCGGCGCAATCGGTTTTGCTTCTTGTCCAGTTTCATACTTGTCTCGTTCTGTTCCAACGGCTCGCTCGTGCCAGCCGTGCTTATTCCTTATGGCCTACTTTTTTGTTGCCTACTTTTTCTTGGCTTCCTTGATCACCACGTGCTCGTCGGAGTAGCGAACGCCCTTGCCCTTGTACGGCTCCGGCGGACGGTATCGACGAATCTCGGCGGCGACCTGGCCAACCACCTGCTTGTCCGCGCCGCGGATAATGATTTCCGTCTGGCTCGGCGTTTCCACCGTAATACCCGGCGGCAATTCATAAACGACCGGATGCGAAAACCCGAGCGTCAGGTTCAACTTGTTGCCCTGGGCCGCGGCGCGATAGCCGACGCCAACCAGCTCCAGTTTCTTTTCGAATCCCTTCGCAACGCCTTCCACCATGTTGGCAAGCAGCGCACGGGTCGTGCCGGACATCGCCCCGGCGAACTGCGAGCGGGAGCGACGCTTTACCGTCAGCTCGTTATTCTCGTGCGACAGCTCGATCTCCGAATTCAGCACCAGCGACAGCGAACCCTTGCTGCCCTTGAGGGTGACCTTCGATCCGCTCTGGCTGAATTCCACACCTTTCGGGATTTCTACCGGATTCTTTGCAACTCTGGACATAGTCGTAACTCTGTTTTATCGAACGATTGCCTTGTGCATCAGGAAACGATGCACAACACCTCGCCGCCAATTCCCTTCTCACGCGCCTGACGATCGCTCATCACGCCGGCTGACGTGGAAACGATCGCGACACCCAGACCACCCAATACTTTCGGCAGTTCATCCATGCTGCGGTAGATACGCAGCCCAGGCTTGCTCACGCGCTTCACCTGCTCGATGACAGCCTTGCCTTCGAAGTACTTGAGCTCGACGGTGAGCTCCTTCTTCGGGCCGTCGGCCTTTTCGCTGAAATCCGTGACATAGCCTTCGTCTTTCAGCACTTTCGCAACAGCAACCTTGGCGGTCGATGACGGCATGGTCACGCTCACCTTGCGCGCTTTCTGGCCGTTGCGGATTCGCGTCAGCATGTCGGCAATCGGGTCGGTCATACTCATATTCGTAATCTCTCTTGGACCGCTGTTTACCAGCTGGCCTTCGTCAATCCGGGGATCTCACCCTTCATCGCCGCTTCGCGCAGCTTGTTCCTCGCCAGACCGAACTTGCGGTATACGCCATGCGGTCGACCGGTAATCGCGCATCGATTGCGCTGTCGCGACTTGGCGGAATCACGAGGTAACGCGTTCAGCTTCGCCTGCGCGGCGACCTTCTGCGCGTCGCTTGCATTCAGGTCGCGAACGATAGCTTTCAGCGCCGCACGCTTTTTCGCATGCTGCTTTTCCAGCTTCTTGCGCTTTACCTCACGCATCAACATCGATGTCTTTGCCATCTTAAAATTTACTCGTTGTCGTCAAAATCAAAAATCGTCGTGTTCAAATTACGCGACCAACCACTATTTCTTGAATGGAAAGTTGAACGCTTCCAGAAGCGCCCGGCCTTCTTCGGCATTGCGTGCCGTGGTGGAAATCGTGATGTCCAGGCCGCGAATTGCATCGATCTGGTCGTAGTTGATTTCCGGGAAAATAATCTGTTCCTGAACGCCCAGGCTGTAGTTGCCCTGGCGGTCGAAGGACTTCGGGTTCAGGCCGCGAAAGTCGCGAATACGCGGAATCGCAATGTTCACCAGGCGATCGAGGAATTCGTACATGCGCCCGCGGCGCAGCGTAACCTTGCAGCCAATCGGATAACCGTCACGGATCTTGAAACCGGCGACGGACTTGCGTGCCAGCGTGCGAACTGCCTTCTGTCCGCTGATCTTTTCCATATCGCCGACGGCGTTATCCAGCACCTTCTTGTCGGCCACGGCCTCGCCCACGCCCATGTTCAGCGTGATCTTGGTGATTCGCGGTACTTCCATCGGGTTCTTCAGGCCCAGTTTCTTCTGAATCTGGTCGTGCAGTTCTTCCCGGTACTGTTTTTGTAGTCTTGCCATGGTTTTGCTCAATTCTGTTTGTACGGTGTCTTCGTCGGTCGCCTGCAATGCAGGCTCCTGCTGGGTCCTGATTAAATGTCTACGGTCTCGCCGCTGGACTTGAATACCCGGCTCTTCTCGCCCTTGTCATTGACACGAATGCCAACCCGCTCACCTCTCTTGGTCTTCGGGTTGAAAACCAGTACGTTCGACAAGGCTATCGGCATTGCCTGATCGATAATGCCGCCGGCCACACCCGCGTTCGGGTTTGCCTTCTGGTGCTTCTTCGCGATGTTGATACCTTCCACCAGGACGCGCGCGTCCGGGAACACCTGCAATACGGTGCCGCGACGGCCCTTGTCCTTGCCGGTGGTTACGATAACTTCGTCGCCTTTCCTGATCTTATTCATGTCTTGTACCGTCCTGGCGGGGTCCTAAAGGACTTCCGGCGCCAGCGAAATAATCTTCATAAACTGGTTGGTTCTGAGTTCGCGCGTCACGGGCCCGAAAATGCGGGTGCCGATCGGTTCGAGTTTTGCCGTCAACAATACGGCGGCATTGCCATCAAAACGGATCAGCGATCCGTCCTTGCGACGCACACCCTTGCGCGTTCGAACGACGACGGCGTTATACACCTCGCCCTTCTTGACCTTGCCACGCGGAATCGCGTCCTTGACGCTCACCTTGATAACGTCGCCAACGCCGGCGTAACGACGTTTCGATCCGCCCAGCACTTTGATGCACTGAATGCGCCGCGCGCCCGAGTTATCGGCCGCATCAAGAACTGTCTGCATCTGAATCATGGCTGTAATCCGTCAGTCAAAATCTTAATTTGTCTTATCCAGGCGGCCGCTTACTGCTGTTCCGGCGCCCGCTCCAGTATTTCCACTACCTGCCAGGCCTTGTTCTTCGAAATCGGCCGGCACTCGCTGATTGCGACACGGTCACCCATGCCACATTCATTATTGGCGTCGTGCGCCATAACCTTGTTAGTGCGACGAATGAACTTGCCATAGCGCGGATGCTTGATCAGACGCTCGATAGATACCGTTACCGACTTGTTCATCTTGTTGCTGACGACCCGCCCAACGACCGTGCGCTTCGACTTTGATTCGGCAGCTTTGATTTCTTCGCTCATTTGCCTTCACCTTTGCGCTCAAGCTCAACCATAACGGTCTTGAGACGTGCAATATCCTTTCTTACCCGCGCATATTCATGCGGACGACTCAGTTGGCCGGTTGCCTGTTGCATGCGCAGGTTGAATTGTTCGCGGCGCAATCCCAGCAACTCGGTATTCAGTTCGTCGCGTGACTTCGATCTCAGTTCACTGGCTTTCATCACATCACCACTCGAGTAACGAAGGCTGTCGGGAACGGCAGTTTTGCTGCCGCCAGGCGAAACGCTTCACGAGCGATTTCTTCGGTGACGCCTTCCATCTCATACAGCACGCGGCCCGGCTGAATCTGGCATACCCAGTACTCAACGTTGCCCTTGCCCTTGCCCTGACGCACTTCCAGCGGCTTCTTGGTGATCGGTTTGTCCGGAAACACGCGGATCCAGATCTTGCCGCCACGCTTGATGTAACGGGTCATCGCACGACGTGCCGCTTCGATCTGGCGCGCAGTCAAACGGCCGCGTTCGGTGGCCTTCAGGCCGTATTCGCCGAACGAAACCGAACTGCCACGCTGCGCAAGACCGCGATTGCGACCCTTGAACTGTTTGCGAAACTTTGTCCGTTTTGGCTGTAACATCTTTCTTCGTTCCTGTTAGCGCGAGCCTGCAGCCGCTGCATCCGGTGCGTCTACTGCCGCGACATCCTGCTTTTCAAAGACCTCGCCCTTGAAGATCCAGACTTTCACACCGATGGTGCCGTACGTTGTCTGGGCCTCGGCAAATCCATAGTCGATGTCCGCGCGAAACGTGTGCAGCGGAACGCGACCCTCGCGGTACCACTCCGAACGGGCAATCTCGGCGCCGTTCAGACGACCACCAACCTTTACCTTCACGCCTTCGGCACCGACACGCATCGTGTTGGTGACCGCTCGCTTCATCGCACGGCGGAACATCACGCGGCGTTCCAGCTGCTGGGCAATGCCCTCGGCAACCAGTTGCGCGTCCAGTTCCGGCTTGCGGACTTCCGAGATGTTGATGCGCACATCGTTGATCGTCATGCCGATCAGCTTCGCGACCTCTGCACGAAGTTTTTCGATGTCCTCACCTTTCTTGCCAATCACGATGCCCGGGCGAGCCGTGAAGATCGTGATGTTTGCTTTCTTGGCCTGGCGCTCGATCGTAATGCGGCTTACCGACGCATCTTTCAGCTTCTGCTTGATGTACTCACGAAGCTTGTGATCCATGCGGATGTATTCCGGGAACATCTTCGAATCGGCATACCACCTGGACGTCCAGTCCTTGACGATGCCAAGACGTATACCTGTTGGATGTACTTTTTGTCCCATTACCTGTCTCTTTACTCGTCGCCAACACGAATCGTTATGTGGCTGTTCCGTTTGAGAATTCGCGCACCGCGGCCTTTCGCCCTGGCCATGTATCGGCGAAACATCGGTGCCTCGTTTACTTCAATGGTCGATACCTTGAGCTCGTCAATGTCCGCGCCATGGTTGTGCTCGGCGTTGGCAATGGCGGACTCGAGAACCTTCTTTACGATATGCGCGCTCTTTTTCGGCGTGTACGCCAGCGTTTTCAGCGCCTCGTCAACGTTCTTGCCGCGAATCATGTCGGCCACCAGCCGGCATTTCTGCGGGGAGACTCGTGCATACCTCAGTGTTGCTGCAACCTGCATGAGCGCTACTCCTTAGACCGGCTTCGCCGTTTTGCGGTCACCGGAGTGACCCCTGTAAGTACGCGTTGCCGCGAACTCACCCAGCTTGTGACCGACCATGTTCTCCGAGATCAGAACAGGCACGTGCTGGCGCCCGTTGTGCACGGCAATTGTCAGTCCGACCATGTCGGGCAACACCATGGAACGTCGCGACCAGGTCTTGATCGGTCGGCGGTCGTTCTTGGCCGCCGCTTCTGACACTTTCTTTGCCAGATGCGTATCGACAAACGGACCTTTTCTTACTGAACGTGGCACTACCAACTCCTATAAATATTGTCTCTGCGGCCAACTGGACTTCTGTGCGGTAAAAGTTCGCCGAAGTTGACCGAAGGGTCTGATGCTGTACCTACTATTTCTTCTTGCGCCGACGAACAATCATGCTGTTCGTACGCTTGTTCTTGCGCGTCTTCTTGCCCTTGGTCGGCGTACCCCACGGACTGACCGGATGCCGGCCGCCCGAAGTCCTGCCTTCACCACCGCCGTGCGGATGATCGACCGGGTTCATCGCAACACCGCGAACCGTCGGACGAATACCGCGCCAGCGCATAACGCCGGCTTTGCCGTACTTGCGCAGGTTATGCTCACCATGACCGACTTCGCCGATCGTTGCGCGGCAATCGACGTGGATTCTGCGCATCTCGCCGGAACGCAGGCGAAGGGTCGCGTAAGCGCCTTCGCGTGCCGCCAGCTGTGCGCCGCCGCCTGCCGAACGAATCAGCTGGCCGCCCTTGCCGGGCTTCATTTCGATGTTGTGCACCGTCGTACCGACCGGAATGCTGCGCAACGGCAGGGCATTGCCCGGCTTGATTGGCGCTTCTTCACCGCTGATGACCGGCGTGCCGGCTTCCAGACCTTTGGCCGCAAGAATGTAACGGCGCTCGCCGTCCGCGTACTTGACCAGCGCAATGTGCGAGCTGCGATTCGGATCGTATTCGATTTGCTCGACAACGCCGGCGATACCGTCCTTGTCACGCTTGAAATCGATCAGGCGATACAGCTTCTTGTGACCACCGCCCTGGTGACGCACGGTAATACGGCCATAGTTGTTACGGCCGCCGGTGCGCGTCTTGGTCTCGACCAGCGCGCTGTGCGGTTTGCCCTTGTACAGATCCGGCGTCTTGATAGCAACCTGGAATCGGCGCCCGGGTGAGGTCGGCTTACTTTTGTGCAATGACATGATTCTGACCCTTGATCCTATTCGCCGCCCAGGAAGTCGATTTGACTACCCTCGGCAAGTCGCACGTATGCTTTCTTCCATGCCACGCGGCGGCCGCGAGTTGCTCCATGCCGCTTGACCTTGCCGTCGTAGTTGGCAACGGTGACACCGTCGACTTTCACTTCGAACAGCATTTCGACAGCCTGTTTGACGTCTTTCTTCGTTGCGTCGGTGCGGACTTTGAAGACGACCTGGTTACGGGCGCTCGCATTGTGAGCCTTTTCCGACAGGTGCGGTCCGTAAATAACCGTCAGCAATCTTTCCTGATGGGCGTTCGTACTCATGTCAGGCGCTCCTCGATCAGCTTCAACGCTGGCACCGAAATCAGCACCTTTTCAAAACGCATCAACACCACCGGATCGATGGAACCCGCATCGCAGATACCGACGTTCGGCAAGTTTCGCGCCGACAAAAACACCTTCTCGTCGAACGCCTCATTGACGATCAGTACGTTGTCCAGCTCGAGCTTCTTCAGCATCGACGCCAGCTCTTTGGTTTTCGGTGCTTCCATACGGATCGATTCGGTTACTACCAGGCGATCCTGTCGAACCAGTTCCGAAAACACCGAACGCAACGCCGCACGGTACATTTTCTTGTTGACCTTCTGGCTGTGGTCACGCGGCTGCGCAGCAAATGTCCGCCCGCCACCGACCCAGATCGGGCTGCGGATGGTGCCGGCGCGAGCACGTCCCGTGCCTTTCTGCGCGTGCGGCTTGGCGCCACCGCCACGAACCGCGGCACGATTTTTCTGTGCCTTGGTGCCGGCGCGGCTGCCAGCCAGGAACGCGGTGACTACCTGGTGCACCAGCGATTCGTTGAAATCTGCGCCAAAGGCGGCTTCGGAGACGTCCACGCTGCCGCTACCCTGCATCTTCAGCTTCACGATTTGTTCCTCGCTTTGACCGACGGACGCACGAATACACTGCCACCCTTGTGCCCCGGAACAGCTCCTTTCAGCAGGATCAGGTTCTTATCTGCATCCACGCGAACCACTTCGAGGTTCTGCACGGTACGGCGAACATTGCCCATGTGACCGGACATCTTCTTGCCCTTCCAGACGCGGCCCGGTGACTGGTTCTGGCCGATGGAGCCGGGCGCCCGATGCGATAGCGAGTTGCCGTGCGTCGCGTCCTGCATGCTGAAATTGTGGCGCTTGACGGTTCCGGCAAAGCCCTTACCGATCGAGGTGCCGATTACGTCAACGCGCTGGCCAACCTGGAACTGGTCCACCTTGATATCGGAGCCTGGTGCGAAATCGCCCTGCTCTTTGTCGTCGAGACGGAATTCCTGTACGCGATCGCCCGCCTCAACCTTGGCGGCAGCGAAGTGCCCGGCGCGCGGCTTGGAAACGTGCGACGCCTTGCGGCTGCCGGCGGTAACCTGCAACGCACGGTAGCCGTCGTTTTCCACGGTCTTGACCTGTGTAACGCGGTTCGGTTGTGCTTCGATCACGGTGACGGGGATCGAATCGCCCTCTTCCGTGAACACGCGCGTCATGCCGCACTTGCGGCCAACAATGCCCATTGTCATTTCATAAACCTCGCGTCGACTTCGATTGGCCGACGCACATCAAAATTGGCTTTCTCTGTATTCGTAATTCTTCGCATCGACTACGGTTGGCCGGTGCTGTTTGTATCTTCGAGGCCGCTGTCGCCTGCAATGCAGGCTCCTACAGGGCATCTGTGCCTTCGTTCAAGCCGCTGTCGCCTTTCGCCGAAAACTGCTCCTGCGTTTTCGGCACTCCCGCCATCCATGGCGGTCGTGCAAGGCGCCCGGTTGGCGGTCTCGTAACTTTCACGTGGCCTTCAGACACGCGAAAGGGCCAGCCATCGAGCGAAACAAGTCACTTATGTTCCACCGCTTTTAGCTGACCCTGATCCGGCACTTAAGACCGGCTTTCCGGGATTTGCCGAGTACACCCTTGGGTTTCGGGTGACCTAACATTTAAGCGCCACAAGGCTTTCAGCCCGGTGACGCCTTTTAAGACCCTGGCCGACTCCCGTCCGGCCAGACTCTGCGAGCCCGCCATTATACGGCGGAAAACCCCCAATTCAAGCCAAAAATGGCCGATCAGAGTCTTTTTTTGCTTTAATTCAGCTTGATCTGAACGTCCACGCCGGCCGGCAGCTCCAGCTTCATCAGCGCATCCACGGTCTTGTCGGTCGGATCCACGATGTCCATCAGCCGCTTGTGGGTCCGAATCTCGTACTGGTCCCGGGCGTCCTTGTTCACGTGCGGCGATATCAGGATCGTGAACCGCTCCATTTTCATGGGCAGCGGGATCGGACCCTTGACTGTCGCGCCGGTACGCTTCGCCGTCTCGACGATTTCACGGGCCGATTTGTCGATCAGCCGGTGGTCGAATGCCTTCAGGCGAATGCGGATGTTCTGGTTGGTTGCCACGGTCTTGTCCTGTTTGTTGATGCGTTTTGCAGGGTCGCCTGCAATGCAGGCTCCTACAGGGTTTGTCTCTGCCTTCCCGAAGGTCGCCTGCAATGCAGGCTCCTACAGTGTTCTATCTCTCGATCGTGGCAGTTATCGGACTGCCTTGCAGGGCCGATA
>Ga0224500_10000049_pt1 | contig 81968 bp, 64 predicted proteins | sample SF_Oct11_sed_USG_FD_168126 | JGI IMG/M metagenome (GOLD analysis project Ga0224500, IMG submission 168126) | Sediment microbial communities from San Francisco Bay, California, United States - SF_Oct11_sed_USGS_4_1 | ecosystem: Environmental > Aquatic > Marine > Sediment | place: USA: California...
CGCCGCGACGAGCGCAATCCGCTCTGGGAGGTCAACGTGCTCGACCTGATGATCCGCCACAGCACGGCGGCGCACAAGCGGGAGACGATTGCGTGGGCGAAGCGGCGGCAGGCGTCGATCGAAAAACTCGCGATTTTCCAGGTGTGGCGTAACTACATGAAGCGCCGGCGTGAGAAGGGGAACCGCGTCACCTCGGCGATGCTTCTGGGTGTGGCGAGCCGTCCGTGGCGGCTTCGTGATCTGCTGAAGGAGAGGTTGTTCTTTGAGAAGGCCAGGCTCTCGGAGCGATGGCAAGCGTACTATCGCCGGCACGTGGAGACCCGGGCGCTGCGGGTCAATCGGGCGCACGAACTGACGTACGCCTTCTGACGACCGCTCCGGGGCAGGATGGGGCGGCTGCGCTCCCCGCAGGGACAATTTTCCGGCCACAACGAAAGAAGGGCGGGTTCCGGAGAACCCGCCCTTCGCTGTGCTGCATTGAAGCGCCCGTGGTGCTCTACTTGGAGCCTCCGGCGGGAGCGCTGTACTTGGCCTTGCGGTCCGCGGGGATCGGATGCGCGATCTTCTCGACATACTTGTCGTAATCAAAGCCCTTGAATGTCGGGCTCTTGTCGTTGTGACAGGTAACGCACAGCTTATCGTCGGGCGTTACCATGCCCACGGAAGCGGCTTCGATGGCACCGGTCATCAGGCCTTCCATCGTGGCCTTCTTGATGTAGTCGCCGCCGGCGCCGTGGCACGATTCGCAACCGACGCCCTCGGTGGCGTCGTACTTCGGTCCCAGCATCTCCGCCGCGGCGCCATGACCGGTCACGTGGCAGCGCAGGCAGGTGTCGGACTTCTGCGGATCATCGATACTCAGCTTCTTGCCGATTTCCTTGGCCTCGTCGCTCGCCAGCGTTGCGAACGCTTTCGAGTGCTGACTGGCCTGCCACTTGGGGAACTGCTCGCCCTGCGCGGCCGTCTTGTGGCACGTCGAGCACTTGCTGGCGCCCACGAACTGGTGGTCCCCCGCGATAGCTGCGCTGGCGATCACGAACATCGCGCACGCGGCCATCACCCCGATCTTACCCGCTGAAGAATGTCTCATGTGCGTCTCCTTTCTCTCGCGGCACTACTTACCAAGAGTATACGCAATTCATTGCCAATTCCACATAGCCAAAAAATCGGGCCGCATCCGGCGTGTTCAGTTTTGCTGAGATTTTTCCTCCGACCCCGGTGCCGGGGACTGGATCGGGGCCTCTCCCTCCTGGGCGTACTGGCCGGCGTGGAACTCCTTCCACTCGCCGGCGGGCATGCGCCCGTCGATCCACGTCGTGCTCATGGGGTAGACGGCGGGCAGGAAGATCACGAAGAAGAAGTGCCAGATGGCAATGGCGGAGACGGCCAGAATCGCCTCGTAGAAGTGTATCGCCTCGGCGACACGTACGATCCACACCGGCGCCCAGCGCGTGGCCACGGTGGGGTACCACAGGATGAGTCCGGTGAGGGCCATGACCCAGGTGCCCCATACCACCGCCCAGTACTCGGCCTTCTGGGTGTAGTCGAAGGCACGAAACGCGGGGCGTGTGCGTCGCAGGCCGAGGTGGAAAGCCATGTTCTCGCCGGCCTGGCGCATGTCGTGGAAGCCGGGGACCATCTCGCGCAGCGACCAGCGGCCGCGCCGGGTGACCGTGAGCCACACGCCGTGGTAGATGGCAGTCACCGTCATGATGATCCCGAAGGCGCGATGCAGGTACGCGCGGATGATCTCGTGGCCGTCCAGTTGGATCAGCCTGGCCCACCACGATTCGGGGAAGCGCAGCGCGAAGCCGGTCACCGCCAGCCCGGTGAAACTCAGCAGGAGCACGATGTGCTGCAAGCGCTCCGCGCGCCGCCAGCGCTGGACCGCGGGCTCGCGGCGCACATGGCTCAAATGGCGCCGCAGTTCCCATCGCGCGATGACCGCGTTGTGGATCGCCATGCCGCCCAGCACCACCGCGATCAGCCACAGGTAGACGTAGCGCACCCATCCGTGCGGGCCGCGCGCCTCCAGCGCGCCCGCGTGGGTATAGCTCTGGGCGAAGCGATCGTTGGCGCCCTCGTGGCAGCGCGCGCAGGTGCCGGCCACGTTGGTGTCGTGGACGCTCGACGCCGGGTCGAGCGTGCTGCGAATCTCGTGCACGTTGTGGCAGTCGGTGCAGGTTGCCACCAGCGACGCGCCGCGCGATACCGCCCAGCCGTGGTAGCTGTCGAGGTAGGACTCCACCACGCCGCCGGCGATTCCGTATTTGGAGAGAATCTCGGGGTCGGTGTGGCAGGCCCCGCAGAGCTCCTTCGCGCGGTGTTCCGCGCTTACCTGGCCGTTGAGGTTGTGCGGTCCGCGAATGAGGTGCTCGCTGTGGCAGTCGTTGCACGTCGGTGCGTCCTCCACCCCCAGCGCCACCGCGCTGCCGTGGATGGAGTTCTCGTACTCCACGGCGATCTGGTCGTGGCACTGCCCGCAGGTCTCGGCCACGTTCTGCCGGTTGATGTGCGACCTCGGGTCGGTGGAGAGGCGCGAGTCATGCGCACCGTGGCAGCTGGTGCAGACCGCGGCGTGTTTGCCTTCCTGCCAGCCCTTGCCGTGGACCGATTCCAGGTAGCCTGGCACCACCACCGGCAGGCGGACATAGTCGGCCGTCACCGGCGGTTCCTTCGCGTGGCAGCCGCCGCACAGAAGGGGGACGTTGCGTTCGTTCACGGCTGACGTGGAGTCCGCCACCGCCAGCACGTGGTGGCTGCCGTGGCAGCTCGCACACGTCGCCGCCCCCCCGTTCTGCTTGCGGCCCGCGCGGTGCACACTGGTGGCGTACGCGGTGGCGGCATCCTCGTGGCAGTCGCCACACCCGTCGAGCGCCTCGTGTTCGGCCCTGCCGTGCTGGTGGATGGTGTGACAGGTGGTGCAGGTCATGTCGCGATCGTTCAGGACATCCTCATGCACGGATCCCTTGAAGGAAGCCATCGCGTCGTCGTGGCAGCCCGAACAGTCGACCGGAGTGTACTTCGTGTAGTGCGGGACGTCCTCGTAGTCGCCGGGCGTGCTGTGGCAGTCGGTGCAGTCCATGTCGCTATGGATGCTCGCCTGGAAGCGCGCCGCCACGATCCCCACCGGGTGGCCGCGATCCGACAGCATGGAGGCGTCGTCGTGGCAGTCCAGGCAGGTGTCGTTGGTGACCTGGGCGAGAGCGACGGCCGGGACCAGTGCGGCCGGGCCGGCAAGGAGGATACAGAGGCAGCCGATGGCGAAGTGGCGCAGTGTCATGGAAGTGAGCCTCACGTTGAAAGCGCGGCCGGAGCTGTCACGCGGCTCGGATACCTGGAAAAATCCTACGCCCGCGCCCGGGGCATGTCAATGGGAGGGTTTGAGTTACATAGCTTTGCATAGCTTTTTTCCCTTTTCAGTTGACGCTTCATCCTGTAAAACCCATGCATGGCCCTGACACGCCGGGACTTCACGAAACTTCTGCTGGGTGGTGGGCTGCTCGGATGGTTGGGCAGCGCTCTCTATCCTGTCATCTCCTACCTCAAGCCGCCGAAGGTCCCGGAGGCGAACGTGCAGTCGGTGAAGGCCGGCCTTGCCTCCGCGTTCGCCGTCAACACGGCGCAGATCGTCAAATTCGGCCGCAAGCCCGTGATCCTGGTGCGCAGCGAGTCGGGGGAGTTCCGCGCCTTCAGCGCCACCTGCACCCACCTCGATTGTATCGTGCAGTACCGCGGTGATCTCAAGCAGATCTGGTGCGCATGCCACAACGGGCTCTACGATCTTCACGGCCGTAACGTATCCGGCCCGCCGCCGCGGCCGCTCGACGAGTACGCGGTCAACGTGGTCAGCGACGAGATTCTCGTCTCGAGGATGGCCTGAGCATGACGCCCGAATTCGGCACCGGCAAGTCCAGTGGCACCGCGGCAAGGGTGTTCGCCTGGGTCGACGAGCGCTTCCACATATCGCCCCTGCTCGATTACATGCGCCACAAGCAGGTGCCGGTGCACCGCGACACCTTGTGGTACTACATGGGTGGCGTGTCGTTGTTTCTCTTCATGGTGCAGGTTGCGTCCGGCATTCTGCTGGTCCTGTACTACAAGCCGGATGAGGCCAGCGCGTTCGAGAGCGTGCGCTTCATCAGTACCAAGGTGTCGTTCGGCTGGCTGATTCGTTCTGTGCACAGCTGGTCGGCCAACTTGATGGTGTTCTTTGTCTTTGTGCACATGTTCAGCACCTTCTTCACCCGCGCGTACAAGAAGCCGCGCGAGCTCACCTGGATGACCGGTTTCGTGATGTTGGTGCTGGTGATGGGCTTCGGCTTCACCGGGTACCTGCTGCCCTGGAACGAACTGGCGTTCTTTGCCACCAAGGTGGGAACCGACATCGCGGGGGCGGTGCCGCTGATCGGCAACGCCACCAAGATCCTGCTGCGCGGTGGTGAGGACGTTACCGGCGCCACGCTGACGCGCTTCTACGCCATCCACATCGCGCTGCTCCCGGCCATCTTCACCGCCATCCTCGGCATCCACCTTCTGTTCGTGCAGCGGCAGGGCATGCACGAGCCGGAAAGCGTGCAGAAGCTGCCGCCCGAGCGCAGGAAGATGATGCCGTTCTTTCCCAACTTCCTCCTGCGCGACACGCTGCTGTGGCTGATGGTGCTCAACATGCTGTTGTTCCTGGCGGTGTTCTTTCCGTGGGAGCTGGGCGAGAAGGCGGATCCGTTCGCGTCGGCGCCGCAGGGAATCCGCCCGGAGTGGTATTTCATGTTCATGTTCCAGACCCTCAAGCTCCTCCCGGGCCACGTGTGGTTCATGGAGGGCGAGGTGCTGGGCATCATGGCGTTCATGGTGATGGGGCTCGCGTGGATGCTGGTTCCGTTCTGGGAGATGAAGCGGCGCCCCGACGGGCGCGCGCGCCCGATCACAATCATTGGCGTGGTGGGAATCATTTATATGGTCGTGCTGACCATCTGGGGCTACCTGGTATGAGAAACCGGCTTCGATTCGCATGGGTGGCGCTGGCGCTGTGCGCCGCTACGATGGCCGTGACGCCCGCCGCGCGCGCCGACGAAGACGAGGAGCGCGCCGCCGGACGTGAATCCGCTGCCGTCGACCACTGCGTCGCCTGCCACACCGAGGAAGACTTGCTGCCGGAGGGTCATCTGGCGGCGGACGTGCACATGAAGCCGGGGCTCTCCTGTGCCGGCTGCCACGGCGGCGATCCGGCGTCGGACGACGAGGAGATCGCCATGTCCCCGGCGGCGGGCTTCCGCGGGGTGCCGTCCAAGAAGGACATCCCCGCGTTCTGCGGCCGCTGTCATTCGGACATCGGCTTCATGCGCGCCTATCAGCCGCGCATTCCCACCGACCAGGTCGGCCAGTACTTTACCAGTGTGCACGGACAGCGCCTCAAGGAAGGTGACAAGAAAGTTGCCGATTGCACGAGTTGCCACTCGTCGCACGGCATTTTGCCAGCCAGCGACACGCGATCCACCGTGCACGCGCTGAATGTCCCCGCCACCTGCGGCCACTGCCACGGCGACGCCGACTACATGGCGTCGTACGGCATACCCACCGATCAGCTGTCGAAATTCGCCGGCAGTGTGCACGGGGTGGCGTTGCTCGAGAACCAGGACACCGGAGCGCCGGCGTGCAACGACTGCCACGGCAACCACGGCGCCACGCCACCCGGGATCTCTTCCATCGGCCAGGTGTGCGGGCACTGCCACGTCAACAACATGCAGTACTTCACCGACTCGGCCATGGGGCGGGCCTTCGTGGAGGAGGGCTACCACGGTTGTGAGGAATGTCACGGCAACCACGCTGTGGACAAGACGTCGGACACGATGGTGGGAACGGGGGAGGGCTCTGTGTGTCTCGACTGTCACGCGGACGGGGACACCGGTTTCGAGGCCGCGGGCGCCATCCACAGCGAACTGACGCAACTCGACGCGCTCTACGGAGACGCCCTCGCCGCGCAGGAGAACGTGCAACGCATCGGCATGGATGACGTGGAGATTGCGTTCATGCTCCAGGAGGCGCACCAGAGTCTCATTCAGGCACGAACGCTGGTTCACACCTTCGACCCGGAACGCGTGAAGACGAAGACCGATGAGGGCGTGGAGAAGGCGAAGGGCGCGCTCGATGCTGCCGCCGAACAGGTGAAGGATCATCAGGTGCGCCGCCGCGGGTTCGGGCTGGCGACGCTGTTTACCACCGTGCTCGCGCTTGCGCTGTTCCTGTGGATCCGGCAAATGGAGGCGAATGCATAGGCAGGGGCCGAGGGATGATCAAATCGCATGTGTATATGCGGAATAAAGATTTTCTTGTTGAGTCTATGCAAAACTGTGCGCGGTGCACGTCTTTGTGTTGACGCTGGTATTCTCTTCGCTAAGAGTGCGTGTAGGAATTCACATGGGACGCTTTGCTAATACGACTCTTCTCGCTGTCTCGGCCGGTCTGGGCCTGGCCGCGCTCCTGATTTTCTCCGCAACCGTCGGCTCTTCCGAGCCCCCGGCCATCGCCAACGACGTCTGCCTGGACTGCCACGACCTCGCGGCCGGGGCCATGAAGGGCACCGCGCATGACCCCGTCGAGGGCAACGCGGTGGCATGCGTCGACTGCCACGCCGGCCCCGCGCTGGTGATGCACCTCGAAGACCCCGACACCTACAAGCCGGTGAAGCCGTCTGCGCTGCCGGCGGACTCGCTCACCGCGGTGTGCACGGCGTGCCACGAGAACGCGCACCAGCTCAATCTCTACGAGCGCGATCCGCACCGCGATGCCGACATGTCGTGCAGCGGCTGCCACCAGGTGCATGGCAACCAGCACGCTTCTCTGTTGAAGAGCGAAGAGAACACGCTGTGTCTGGACTGTCATGCCTCCGCGCGCGCGGGTTTCGCAATGCCCACCCACCACCCGGTGGAGGAGGGCGTCATTGCGTGCCGCGACTGCCACATCGAAGTCGCGCAGAGCGTCAAGCAGCACACGCCGGGCGGACCCGGCGAGACCTGCGTCAAGTGTCACGGCAGTTTCCAGGGACCGTTCCCCTACGAGCACGAGCCTGCGGTCAATTATTCGGTCAATGACGGCGGGTGCCTGAACTGTCACAACCCGCACGGCTCCACGTTCCCGAGTCTGCTGACGCAGAGCTACGAATCGCCGCACTTCTCACTGTGCTCGCAGTGCCATTCGGTGCCGTTGCACCAGAACAGCGTGCAGCACGGGACGCAGTGGTCCGGGGTCCCGTGTGGGGACTGTCACGTGGACGTCCACGGATCCTACGTGAACCGTAATCTTCTTGATCCGTCGCTCGAAACCCAGGGGTGCTTCCTGGGCGGGGGCGGCTGCCATCAGTTCTAGGGTGGTGGAGAGTACGATGCGCCGATTGATCATAGCCATCACGCTGCTCGCGGTCACCGCATCGGCTGCGGCCGCTGCCGATCCCGATTCGCACTGGGACGGGCGCGTGCGACTGGGTGGCATCTACCTGGACCAGACCGGCGACGAATCCACCATGCCGGAGACGTACAATATCTACGACGGATTCACCGTGTCATCGATCTATCTGAAGGGGCGCACCAACCCGCGCACCAATCTTCTGCTCGACCTCACCAACATCAACCAGGACAACCGGCGGGGTGTGTTCGATTTTCGCCGTACGGGCACCCTGCACTTCCTGTCGCGCTACAATGAGAGCCGCTGGGTCTTCGACCCGACCGCTTCGGTGGACGCGTCACGGGCGAACTGGTGGAACACGCTCTCGTGGACGCCCTCCATGTCGCTGTGGTTCTCGGCCGATTACAACCTGCAGACGCGGGACGGCAACCGCATCGGCATGTTCCCGGGCTACGAGGGCTGGCTGGGGACCGAGTACGATTCCAAACTGCACCGCTACCGCATCGAGGCGGAGGGACGGATGCAGAGCGGCATCGGCGGTACGCTGGCCTACGACGGCGTCATGCAGCGCGACAACCTCAACGCCGACCGCGAGCGCGATGGCTACCTGGTGTCCGCCAACGTCCACGTTCCGGGCGTCTATGTGAGGAACCTCACCCACGTGGTGCGGGGGGCGATCGGGCGCAACGAGGACACCGATTCCGGCCTCGGCTTCGACCTGATGAACGTCCAGTACACGGGGATCCTGCAGGCCTACCGGTGGCTGGGACTTCGCTACCGCTTCTACGGCAGCACGGTGGACGACGAAGCCAGCCGGCTGCAGACCGACAACTTCCACAACGACATCGACGCCACCATGCGCTACCGCATCGGGGTGCTCATGCTGGGCTACGGCTGGGAAGCGCTGGATGACGAGCGCGCGGTGACCACCATCAACAAGTTCCGCGGCGCGCTTTCGCTGCGCGATCCGCAGAACCGCGTCTCCGGGCGCATTGCGTACGATTCGCGCGACAAGGACGACCAGGAAGCCACCACGCTGATGCGCGACAGCCAGTCCGAGCGCTGGGACGTGCGCGTGGATGGCAATCCGATGCAGCCACTCTCGCTGGGTGCGCGCTTCTCGGATCGCTCGCGCGACCTTACCGACCTCGGCACCACCGCGGACGGGATCGCGTTTACCGCGTACGGCGCGTGGCGGGAACTGCCCGGCACGGAGATGATCGCCGTGACCGAGGTTGGCGTGGAATACACGTACGCGGACGACGAATGGACCAACCTGTACGCCGGCCAGCACATCATCACCAACGTGGTGACCGGTCGCGTCGGTCTCACCATGTGGGAGGCCCTGGACCTCACCGGGTCGTTCACCTACATGTCGGCGTCGGAAGATCTGGACCTGGACAAGTCGATCATTTCGGTGGGAGCCGGCTACCGCTTCGGGGGCGGTTTCCTGGCCGACGTAAAGTACAACGTTTATAACTACGACGACTACCTGATCCTCAGCCGCTACTACACGGCGAACGTGGTCTGGTTCAACGTCGGGTACGAGTTTTCGACGGATTGAGCCGTCGAATTAAAGGGGCCGGAAATCCGGTCGTGTTCGCCAGGGAGGAATCCACGATGAAAACCATGCATCTTCTGTTGTGTATCGCGATCGCGGCGACGTTTTTCGCGTGCGATCGCAACACCACGTATACCCAGGAAGTCGCCGGGCCGGTGCCCTGCGAGCAGTGCCACGACGACAGCAACCTTATTACCGGAAAGCAAACCCAGTGGGCCGAGTCGCTGCACGGCACCGGCGAAGCCTATGCGAGGGGTACCAGCGCCAGTTGCGCGGCCTGCCACTCGGGCAACGGTTTCGCCAAGGCGGTTGCGGCGGGCCAGGCTCCGAACCAGGTGACCGAGGGTGATCCGGATCCGACGCGCCAGGACTGCCGCGCGTGCCATAAGATCCACGAATCCTACACGAAGGACGACCTTGCGCTCCGGACCACGAAGCCGGTCGCCTTCTACGCCATCGCCGGCGAGACCTTTAACGGCGGCGACGGCAACCTGTGCGTCAACTGCCACCAGCCGCGCCGCGACGCGCCGGTGGCGTCGGGCGGTGTCGTTACGGGTATCAGCGAGCACTGGGGCCCGCACCATGGGCCGCAGAGCGCCATGCTGATGGGTCTCGCCGGCGCCGGCGTCACGGGCACCGCACACGGTCATTATTCGGGCGTGACGGACACCTGTGTGCACTGCCACATGGGCGACGGCCTTGACCACCACTTCGAGCCCGCGGTCTCCACCTGCGCGGCCACGTGCCACCCGGGCGAGACGAACTTCGACATCGACGGCGTACAGACCGAGATCACGGCTCTGTCCGACCAGCTGGGTGACGAACTGCTGCGCCTCGGCCTGATCAACGAGAATTCGCCGGATGGGCATCCGACCGTGAGCTCGGCCCCCGAACTGCAGGCATACGCGTTGTGGAACTGGCTCTATGTCGCCCATGAGGACAAGAGTCTGGGTGTCCACAACTATGAGTATGCGAAGGCCATGCTCGAGTGGGGCATCGCGGCGATCGATACCATTCCGACCCCCTCGGCGCTTGCGAAGGTGCGGAAGAGCTCCGTCAACGGCGGTTCAAAGTAACTCGGAAGCAGTTCGAGCAATCTCGTGGATTCCCGCGCGAGGGGGCCCTGTGGCCCCCTCGCGTTTTTCTTGCCCGGGGCACGCTTGCAAATCCCCGTTGACGGCGGCCGGCCGTTCCCCTAGGATGTGATACCCCAGCGGTTTACGTTCCGGTGCGAAGGTAGCTCAGTTGGTAGAGCAAGGGACTGAAAATCCCTGTGTCGGCGGTTCAATTCCGTCCCTTCGCACCATTCTTCTCTTTCTGCGGAACTTACTTCAGAAGCACCATGCGGCGTGACGCGGTGAAGCCGCCCGCGCGCATCGTGCATACGTACACACCGGATGCGGCCGGTTCGCCACGCTGCGTGCGGCCATCCCACGACACGGCGTATGTTCCCGGTGCCTGCCCGGCGTCCACCAGCACGCGCACCAGGGCGCCGCGCACGTCGTACACCGCAAGGCGCACCGCAACCGGCACGCCGGCGGGACCGGCAATGCGGTAGGGAATCCGGGTGACGGGATTGAAGGGGTTGGGGTGATTGGGAAGCAACCGGGTCCCGGGGAGCGGTGTCGCGCCCGCACCGGTCACACCACCCATGCTCGAGCCGGTGAAGTCGTCCACGAAGTCGGTCATCGACAGGCCGCCCACCGGGCCCGGCGTTCCCAGGAAGTCGAAGTAAAGGCGCACCAGCTCGGCGGGGCCCGCGGGGGCCTCTGTGAAGGCGTCGAAGCCGCCCAGCAGCACCGCGCCGGGGCCCGCGCCGGCCGCGTCGACCGCGAACCAGCCGCCGGTGGCGAACGCCGCCTCGGCGCGCTGGAAGGAGAGTTCCGCGCCCGGGAACAACAGTCGCGCGCCGAAGGCGTCCAGCCCGGCCGCGTCCTGCACCGACACACTGATGCACAGGCGCTGGGTGCCGCCGTCGTCGACCACCGTCTGCAAGAGCCCGATCTGGTAGGGCGCACCCGCCGGGGGCGGGCTCGCCTGTGCGAAGCACGCCGCCGGCAGCAGCGTGGTTGCGCGCCGTTGCTCGATGGCCTGCGCGTCGGCGGGTGTCACCTGTCCGTCGCAGTTCACGTCCGCGGAGACCAGCTCGCACGCGTAGTTCTGGTAGTTGCAGCCGCCCGAGAGCGATTGTCCGGCGAGGAACACGTCAAAGGCACAGGCCACGTCGTCGGCGCCCAGCTGGCCGTTGCCGTTCACGTCGCCCACTCCCTGCGCGCACGCTGCCGCCAGCATGCGCCCGGCGGGGATGGTCTGCTTCTCCACTGTTGCCGACGACCACAGCAGGCGCGCCACCGCCTGCCCGCCCCGTTCGTAGAACTCCATGCGGACCGGCACCAGGCTTCCGGCCGTGAGCGCGATGGTCCCGCTGCGCTCGGTGACGGACTGGTCGACCCACGAGTTGATGACCTGCTGGTTGTTCACCCACAGGCGTACGCCATCGTCGGTCTGGGTGTAGAAGGTATAGGTCTCGGTGAAGTCGGGCTGCAGCCACCCCGTCCAACGGACGGAGAAGTTGTCGATCCCCATGGACGGATCGGGCGAGCCGTTGGCCCAGTCGAAGTTGACCACCGGATCGATGCGCGTCAGCAGTGTGCCGGTGAAATCGATGTTGTCGTAGTACTCGCCCAGCAGTCCCGCCGCCCCGGGCGCTACCGAAGCCACGAAGGTCGCGCCGCTCGTGTTCGCACCCGCGAGGTCGTCCACGAACGACGCCAGCGAAACGTTGCCGGAGCCGAGCACGTTGGTTCTTACTATGAAGACCGCTTCCAGCAGCACCCCGCTGCCGGTGGTGGCGGTGGTGTGGAAGCCGCCCACGTTCACCGTGCCGGGGGCCGCTTCCTGGCCGGTCACCGCGAACCAGCCGGCGGTGAGCGTGCCCGCCGTCGACACGGACTGGAAGGTGAGCAGGTTCGCCGGGTAGCTGAGCACGAAGCCGAACGCGTCCACCGGCGCGGCCGACGGATTGTTCAATTGAATGGGCACGCTGATGACCTGGTTGCTGGACCCGCCGGACGGCGCCGGAGAGACTTCCATCTGGGCGCGTAGCGGAGACGCCAGCGCGGCCAGTGCGATCACCATCGCGAACAGTTGCAGACGACGGTTCTTCATTTGAGCAACACCATCCGGCGCGACTCGCGGAAGTCGCCGGCTGTCAGCCGGTAGAAGTAGATGCCGGAGGTTACCTGGGTGCCGCGCGTGTCGCGCCCGTCCCAGGTGACCACGTGTGCGCCGGGGTCGCGCGCGCCGTCTTCCAGCACGCGCACCAGCTGCCCGCGCACGTCGTATACGGCGAGCCGCACCGCCACGCGCCCCGCGGACGCGGGGACGTCGTAGCGGATCGACGTCTGCGGGTTGAACGGGTTGGGGTGGTTCTGGTGCAACGCGTAGGCCGCGGGTCCCGGTGGCACGCCCCCGGCGGCGATAGGCACCGCACCCGCGAGGTCGTCCACCAAGTCCACCAGCCGGATGGCGCCGGCGTCGGCGTCCGGGTCCGTGCGCACCAGTCTCACGCGCATCATCTCAACGGTTCCACCCGCGTGGGTGCCGCGCGTATCAAAACCACCCGCGAAAACGGTCCCGTTGCTGCTCCACGCGCCGGCCATGAGCCAGTCGCGCGTGCCGGGCGCGGGAAGCAGCGCATCGAACGCGAATCCGGCCGGATACTCGACGCAGAAGCCGATGGCGTGCAGCGTGCGCGCATCCCGCACCACCAGTGCCACCTCCACCGTTCCCCCGCGGTCACGAATCTCCATGCCCACCTGCGGTGTGGCGCCGTCCGCGGCCACGGGCGCCAGCGTGCCCTGTCCCAGGCAGACTTCCAGCGGCAGGCCGCCCAGGAAGTGCTGGTAGACGGCCAGTGCATCCGCCGGCGTCACGGTGCCGTTGCAATCGGTGTCCGCCGCGGCCGCCTCGCAGTCGTAGTTGGCCACGTCGCAGCCGCCGGGCACCGTCTGGTCGTTGAGAAAGGTGTTGAACACGCACAGCGCATCGCCCGGCGTCAGCACGCCGTTGCCATCCATGTCGCCGACGCCGCTGCCACACTCGCGCGCCCACAGCCGTGACTGCGGGATCACCGCGATGGCCTGCGACGCGGACGACCACCGCAGCATGGCGGTGGCGCCGCCCGCGCTCTCGAAGTACTCCATGGTGATTTCGTACAGGCGGTCGGCCACCATCGGTACCACGGCGGTCCATTCGGTGGGGGACTGGGCGACCCACCGATCGATCACGAGGTTGCCGTCCACCCACAGCCGCACGCCATCGTCGGTGAAGGTGTGCAGCGTCATCGCCTCGGTGAAGGGTGCCTGTACCCAGCCCGTCCAGCGCGCGCTGAACGAATCCGCCGGGACGCTGGCGTCCGGTGAGCCGGTTCCCCACGCGAAGTCGATGGCCGGATCCACGCGCGTGAGCACCGGGTTGGAAAGGTTCGGGTCACCGAAGTACTCGGCGGTGACGCCGGGCGTTCCCACGAATACGTAGCGCTGCTTCTCCTCGAAGTACACGGCATCGTCGGCGGTGACGGTGAGACTCACCGTGTGCGGCCCCGGCACGGTGTACAGGTGCGACACGTTCTGCCCGGTGCCGGTGGCGCCGTCGCCGAAGCGCCACAGCCATCCGGTCGCGCCGGGCACGCTGGAGAGGTCGGTGAACTGCACCACGAGCGGATTGGTTCCGGTGCGCACATCCGCACTGAAGTCGGCGCGCGGAATCTCGTACACGCGCAGTTCGCCCGCGGAGATGAACGCGTCGCTCCCGCCCGGCGCGCCCACCAGACGGATCGCCGTTCCGGCCATGGCCTGGAAGGTAATGGTATAGATGTCGAAGTTCACCCCGTCGTCGCCGCGGTAGGGTGGCACCACCTGCCGGTAAACCACCGGCGTCCACACCCCGTGATCGAGCACTTCGACGTCCATTGATTCCCACCAGCCGCCCGCCGGCGAGTGGATGCCCTCCTGGAAGATCACGCCCGAGAAGTAGCGCTCGCCGGAAAACTGGTAGCCGATCCAGTCGCTGGCGCGCGGACCGCCGCCGGTGTCGGTGTCGTACTGCTGCAGCGGATCGCCGGAGCCGGCCAGCGGGAAGACGCCGTCGTGGATGACGCCGATGTCGGGGTTGCCGGCCCCGATGGGCGCGGTCACCAGCGCAATCGGGGTCCCCTCGCCGGTGATGTCGCTCTGGCCGGCGCGATTGAGCACGATATAGTGCGTCGTGCTGTCGATGAGTCCGCCCGCGTCGGTGACGCGCAACTGCGCGCGCAGAAAGTTCACCTCGTGCGGAAGCCCGTGCTCGACCACATCGAAAACGGCCATCCGGGTGTCGGCGGTGAAGAAGTTGGGATGGTCGTGAACGTTGTGGACCTGGGTGACCTCCCAGTGAAACAGCAGGGAGTCGGGATCAGTCTCGGCGTCGGTCGCGGTTCCAAACAGGAACACCTTTTCGCCCACCGAGAACGCGGCACCGTTGGGGGGAAACATGATCTGGCCGTCGGGCGGCGTGTTGCCCACCGAAATGGGAATCACACGCACGGAGGCAACCCCGAAGTCGTCGTGCACCGTCAGGCGTGCCTGGTAGTTCCCGTTCGCGGTGTAGATGTGGGATGTGGTGGCCAGCGGTGAGCCGGTGCTGTCACCGAAGTCCCACGCGAAGGTGATGGGGTCGCCGTCGGGGTCGAACGATGCGCTGGCATCGAACTGGACCAGGAGAGGTGCATAGCCCCAGCGCGGGGTTACGACTGCGCTGGTCACCGGCGGGTTGTTGGTGTCGCCGTCGACGTGGCGGATGCGCATCACCGTCGCGGTGAAAATATCGATGTAATAGATGTACTGGTCATTGGGGTTGTAGGCGATCTCCACAACGCCGCCCAGCGACGACCCGAAGTTGCTCTGCGACACGAACTGGTCAGCCGCATTGACGGTGAGCGCCTTGATCCACTGCCCGGTGTAGTCGCCGTAGTAGTACAACCCCTGGTACGCGGGTGGGTACTTGCTGCCCGGGTAGAAGGTGCCGCCGGTGGCCGTCGCGCCGGTGATACCGCTGGGAAACGAGTTGCTGGCGTTGCCGTGGTGCCACCAGGTGAGCGGGGGAGAGTGCGGCGACGGATTCTCAGGCGTGCCGATGGTGGAACAGTCGTGGTGCGCCGGGGAGGCCGCCTGGTAGCCGCCGTGGGGGTTGGGCCCTTCGTAGCACGGCCAGCCGAAGTTCTCGCCGCCGTGGGCGACGTTCAGCTCCTCGTACGCGTTCCAGCCCACGTCGCCGATGAACAGGGTGCCGGGGTTGCCGTCGGCCGGATCGCTGCTGCCGTTGTTGCGCACGCCGAAGCGGTACGGATTGCGCAGGCCGTAGGCCCACACGCGCGACTCCACCGAGGCCGGGTCGCCGTCGAAGAACGGGTTCGATGCCAACCCCAGGCCGGTGGCGGGATCGACGCGCAGAATCTTTCCCGACAGACTGCCGATCCACTGCGAGCGAAAGGCGCCGATGTCCTGGCTGTTGTCGAGCTTGCCGGTGCCGAAGCAGTCCGGGTACAGGCCGCCGGGATCGACCTCGCTGTAGCTGGCGCCGTCGCCGGCCGCGATGAGCAGCGTGCCGTCCGTGCCGAAGCGCAGCGCGCCGGGCGCGTGCGAGTAGTAGCAGGCGGGAATCGCGTTGCTGAACGACGCGCCCAGCAGTACAGTGCGCGTGGCGATGTCGGCGACATTCGGATCCGCCGCGCTCGCCTGGTAGCGCACCAGGCGCCCGGATATGTCGGTTCGCTGCGCGTCGCCGGCCTGGTTCCAGTCGAACGTATAAAGGAAGTACACGTAACCGTTGTTGAGAAAGTCCGGGTCGAGTGCGAGACCCAGCAACCCCCGGTCGTGGTTGTTGAGCACGTCCCACGACAGGTCGATGAACGGTTGGGGCCGCTTGACGCCGTTCTCCACGATCCACACCACGCCACCCTTCTCGCCCACGAACATGCGGCCGTCGCCGGCGAAGGCGAGGTCCACCGGCGTGTCGAAGGAGGCGCCGGGGACGGCGTCTTCCACGTAGAAGCCGGGCGGCACGGTCTGTGCACGGCCCGGGATGGGGACGGAAGCGAGGAGCAACAGCCCGGCGGCGAGGGTGGATGCAAAGGGATGTCGGATCATGGTAGGGAGCGCCGGTCTGCGCGGACGGGTGGTCACGGCAACCGGCGTGCCACGGCCGGATTCGTTGCAATTGCATGAGTTGGGCCCGGTGGCCGGGGTGTGCCTGGGTGATGGCCCCCGCCGCGAGGGGCGAAATAGCGCATAAGGACGCCACAATCGTGCCATGTCCGAGTGAGGGGCGTCTCGGCCGCTTTGGCGTTGCGCGTGCCGCGGGCCTGTCATACCATACCGCCCGGATGCGCCGCGGCCCGCTCGAGTTGGCGACGCCGCGGCCTTCTTATATATTGAAACGTCCCATGACCGACGAAAGAAACCAGACCCCACAACCCCGTCCCGGCATCGCCGACGTGCGTGTCATCCTGGAGGCGTGCCCGCCGCCGCTGGCGGACCGCGAGAAGGCCTATGCGGTGCTGCGCCAGAGCTTCGCCTGCTACAACTCGTTTCACGCGGTGAGCGTGCCCGACCTGCAGGACGAAGGGGAGTTTCAGCGTGAGCGTGAGCGGGTTCCCAACGACGAGTTTGCGCGCTGGCTGCGCGAACTCACCGAGAAACCCCTCTCGCTCTACAAGGTGGTCGTGTCCTGCTCCGCCGACGAATTGGAGCGCTGGCTCACGCGCGCCAGCAGTCTTGGCTGCAACGACATCTTCGTGGTGGGCGCGGATTCCAGCGAGAAGTCGCAGCGTCCGGCGGCGATGTCCATCGAGGAGGCCACCCGTATCGCCACCGCGCGCGGCTTCAATTGTGGCGGCATCATCATCCCCACGCGCCGCGCACAGTTCACGGCGCGTCCCGCCTCCGAGGACGAGATCGATCGCATCCTTCACAAGATCGACAGCAACGGCTTCAGCTTCTTCAGCACCCAGATCCTCTATGAAAGCGAATGGATGTGCTGCCTGATGCTGGACCTGGTGCGGCGCCTGCCGCGCGAGCGCCTGCCGCGCATCTTTCTCACCTTTTCTCCCTTCGTGGTGCCCGAGGACATCACCTTCGCGAAGAAAACCCTGGGCGTGTTCATCCCGCGCGACGTGGAGCGTATGCTCAAGGGTGCGCGCAGCATGCGCGAGGCCTCCATCTCCTGCCTCATCGGCGTGTGGGACCGGCTGAGTTCGTTCGCGACGCAGATCGGTTTCCCGTCGGACCGGCTGGGCGTGAACATCGAATACCTCGACTCGCGCAACCCGCGCTCGGTGGACGCGTCGTTCGAGCTCGCCGAGGAGTTCGGGCGCATCTTCCGCAAGTCTTGAGCGCCACCCGCGTCGTTTCCGTCGACGTGCAAACGGTCGACGTCCCCCTCACCGATCCCTTCGTGATCTCACGCGGTGCCCTCTCCGTGGCACAGAGCGCGTACCTGCGGGTCACCCTCGCCGATGGCACCGCCGGCTACGGTGAGGTGGCGCCGTTCGCGGCACTCACCGGCGAGACGCGCGACGGCAGCGCGGAGGCCGCCCGTGGCCTGGGTGCGGGCATCGTCGGCGAAGACGCCGCGCGCTGGGAGGCGGTGGGCTCGGCGCTGGCGGCGGCGTACCCGGAGCAGCCCGCGGCGCGGGCGGGCCTGGAGTGCGCGCTGGTGGACGCCGCCGCGCGCGCCCGCGGGGTGACACTCTACGATTTCCTGGGGGGGGCGGACGTGCGCGAACGCACCACCGACATCACCCTGCCCATCCTGTCCGAGGAGCGTATCGATGCGTTGGCCGCGTCGTGGTACGCCCGCGGCTTCCGCGTGTTCAAGCTCAAGGTGGGCAGCGATGCCGACGCCGACGTGCGCCGCGTGGAACGCCTGGCGCGGCGCTTCGCCGACGTGTCCTTCATCCTCGATGCCAACCAGGGCTTCGATGCCGCCCAGGCCGTTGAGATCGCTCTTGCCCTGGCGCCGCTGGCACCCCGCATCGCCATGATCGAACAGCCGGTGCCGCGTGACGACCTGGACGCGATGGCTGCGGTGCGGGCCGCGAGCCCGCTGGCCATCGCCGCGGACGAGTCGGTTTTCAGCCTGGCCGACGCGGAGCGGGTGATCGCCGCCGGGGCCGCGGATATCGTCAACCTCAAGATCATGAAGTCGGGTTTCACGCAGACCCTGGCTATCGCGCGGGCCGTGCGCGGGGCCGGGCTGCGGCTCATGATCGGCGGGATGATGGAGACCCGGCTGGCGATGGCATTCTCGTACGCGCTCGTGCTGGGGGTTGGCGGCATCGAGTTCCTGGACCTCGACACCCCTCTGTTGCTGGCGTCCGACCCCCTCGCAGGGGGATTTTCCTACCGCGGACCGGTGCTGTCGCTGTGGCGGGCGCCGGGGGTGGGGATGGCTCCGAAAGCGGTGTTCCCGGCGTCTTAGCGGCTTTCCACAAAAGGGGTTGCGCTCCCGCCCGGGGGGACGCTAGCATACCCCCGTCGTTCCCCGAGGCCATCCTGAGATCCGCGCCGATGCGTGCGAACTTCCCGGGGTGGCCCTTGTATAAGCATACCGTTCCCAGTCTATATCGGACCTTTTTCGAGGAGCATCGCCATGGCGGAAACGGCGCGTCGCACCATGATCGAGGCCACGGGGCTGTCCAAGTTCTATGGCCCCTTCGTGGCCATCAAGGACGTCTCGTTCTCGATCCCCGAGGGACAGATCGTCTCTTTTCTGGGGCCGAATGGGGCGGGCAAGTCCACCACGATGAAGATCATCTCCGGCTACCTGGGGGCCACGGCGGGCACCGCCCGGGTGGCCGGCTTCGACATGACCGTCGAGCGGCTGCAGGGGGCCCGCCACCTGGGGTACCTGCCGGAAAACGGGCCGCTCTACAACGACATGACCCCCATCGAGTTGCTCACCTTCTTTGGGCAGGCCCGTGAACTCGCCCCGGACCGGCTGCTGGAACGCATCGCCGTGGTCAGCGAGCAATGCGCGCTGGCCGAGGTGCTGGAGAAGCCCATCGGCAAGCTTTCGCGCGGGTACCGGCAGCGTGTCGGGCTGGCGCAGGCACTGTTGCACGACCCGGCCGTGCTCATCATGGACGAACCCACCGCGGGTCTCGATCCCAACCAGATCCACGACTTCCGCGAGAACATCCGCGTGCTGGGGCGGACCAAGACGGTGCTCATCTCGACGCACATCCTGCAGGAGGTGGAGGCGGTGGCGAACCGGGTGATCCTGATCAATGAAGGCAAGATCGTCTTCGATGGCGCGCCGGCGGCGTTGCGCGAAGGCGGATCTCTGGAGGAGACGTTCTACCGGCTGACCGGCAAGGGCGCGGGGAGGTCGCGCTGACATGAAGCGCATCAACTGGAATGTGGTTCGTGCGATCGTGCGGCGCGATCTGCGCCTGTATTTCAGCAATCCGACGGGGTACGTGTTCATCACGCTCTTCATCTTCCTGAGCGCGGCGGCCGCCTTCTGGCAGGACCGTTTCTTCCTGAACAACCTTGCGAACCTGTCGCAGCTGAACGCGGTCTTTCCGTACCTGCTGCTCTTCTTCGTGCCCGCCATCACCATGGGGGTGTGGTCCGAGGAGCGCAAGCAGGGGACCGAGGAACTCCTGCTCACGCTTCCCGCCACCGATCTGGAGGTGGTGCTGGGCAAGTACTTCTCCACCGTGGGGGTATACGCCGCCGCGGTGCTGCTCTCGCTGAGCAACCTCTTCGTCCTGTTCTGGCTGGGCCGCCCCGACCTGGGGCTGATGCTGGGCAACTACCTCGGCTACTGGCTGGCCGGCGCGGCCTTCATTGCCGTGGGCATGCTGGCATCGCTGCTGAGCGCCAACGTCACCGTTGCGTTCATCCTGGGCGCGGTATTCTGTTCGTTGCTCGTCTATGCCGAGCCCATCCTGGGCGTGTTCGGTTCCGCGTCCGGCGACCTGGGCGCCCGCTTTGCCGTGTGGGAGCCCTTCGGAGACTTCGCGCGCGGCGTGGTGAGTCTCTCCGGCATCCTGTACTTCGCGGGGATCGCGGCGGTCATGCTGTATCTGAACGTGGCCCTGGTGGGGAAACGGCACTGGCCGCCCACCGCCGACGGGCACCGCATGAGTTTCCACTACGCGCTGCGCACGGTGGCACTGGCGCTGGCACTGGTGAGTGTGGCCGTCATGCTGTCGCGCGCCGGCGCGCGCCTGGACGTCACCGCCGAGCGGCTCCACTCGCTGTCCGGCGAGAGCAAGCGCCTCATCCGCGAGATTCCCGAAGACCGGCCCGTGTTCGTGCAGGCCTTCATCTCAAAGGATGTTCCGCGCGCCTACGTGCAGACCCGCGAGAACCTGCTGGGCTTCCTGCGCGAGTTCGACGCGGTGGGCGGCAACCGGGTGCACGTGGTGGTCCACGACACCGAGCTCTACTCCGACGATGCGCGCGATGCGCGCGACAAGTTCGGCATCTATCCGGTCGACGTCCCCGAACTGGCCGGTTCGCAGGCCAACGTGAGCAAGGTGTTCATGGGGGTTGCGTTCACCTGCGGTGCCGCCGAGGACGTCATCACTTTCTTCGACCGGGGCCTTCCCACCGAATACGAAATCGCGCGCAGCATCCGCGTGGTGGCGCGCGCGCAGCGCAAGACCATCGGCGTGGTCAACACCCAGGTGCGTCTGTTCGGCGGGCTGGACTTCAACACCTTCCAGACCTCGCCGCCGTGGCCGGTGGTGGCGGAGCTTCAGAAGCAGTACGACGTGCTGCAGATCGACCCCAAGGATCCCATCGCCGAGCCGGTGGACGCGCTGGTGGTGGTGATGCCGTCATCGCTGTCGCAGGAGGAGATGCAGAACCTGGAGCAGAGCATCGCCGGCGGCATCCCGGCCCTGCTCATCGACGATCCGGTGCCGGTGTTCGACGTGGGTCTCTCGCCCTCCGAGGAGAGCGGGGCCAACGTGAATCCGTTCATGCGCAACCGCGGGCCGCAGCCCAAACCCAAGGGCGGGATCAACTCGTTCCTGAGCGCGTTCGGCGTGCTGTGGAACAAGCAGCAGATCGTGTGGGACCGCTATAACCCGCACCCCGATCTCTCCAGCCTGCCGCCCGAGGTGATCTTCATCGGGCCCGGCAACGGGAGTGCCGAGTCGCTCAACGAAACCGACCCGGCCACCATGGGGTTGCAGGAGCTGGTGTTCCTGTTCGCCGGTTCCATATCGCCCACGTCGGATTCGCGTTTCAACCTCGAGCCGCTGGTCAAGACCAGCGTGGCATCGGGCACCACCGACTACGGCCAGGTGGTCCACAAGAGCTTCCTCGGCATCGGGCTGGTGCAGTACCCGGGCCCGCGCTACGCGACGCCGGCCGATTACGTGGTTGCGGCGCGGGTGAGCGGGCAGTCGGTCGTGGAGGGGGACACCACGAGCGCCAACCTGATCTTCGTCGCCGATGTCGACTTCATCTCCGACCAGTTCTTTGAGATCCGGCGGCGCGGCTACGAAAACCTCGACTTCGACAACGTATCGTTCTTTCTCAACTGCATCGACGTGCTCGCGGGCGACGACTCGTTCATCGAACTGCGCCGCCGCCGCGTGCAGCACCGCACGCTCACCACGGTGGAGGCGCGCACGCGCGCCTACGCCGAACAGCGCGCGCAGGAAGAACAGCAGGCACAGATGGATGCCCAGACGGCGCTCATGGAGGCGCAGCAGCGGCTCGACCAGCGCGTGGCCGAGGTGCAGGAGCGTTCCGACCTGGACGCCACCACCAAGCAGATCATGGCGCGCAACCTCCAGGAGTCGGAGACACGGCGCTTCGAGGCCGAGCGCACCACGATCGAAGCGGAGCGCGACCTGCGCGTCGAGCGCAGCAAGGAGGACATGGAGTCGCAGGTGCGGCGCATCCAGAGCGGCATCAAGACGCTGGCCGGATTGCTGCCGCCGATTCCCGTGTTCCTGCTGGGCATCGCGATTTTTGTGCGCCGCCGGCGCCGCGAGAACGAAGGGGCCGCGGCGTCGCGACGGTTGCGCGGATAGGATGGAGGATGCAAACCATGGGTGAGATGCGCAAGACGGCGTTCATGGTGGGCGCGGCGCTGCTGCTGGCCGCGCTGGCCCTCGTGACTGCGCCGCGCCAGAAGATGCCGGACGCGTTCTTCGACCAGGGAGAAACGTTCTTTCCCGACTTCACCGACCCCAACACGGCGGCGACACTGGAAGTGGTGTCGTGGGACGAGAACAGCGGCGGCGCGGTTCCGTTCAAGGTGACGTTCCAGGGCGGCCGCTGGACCATTCCGTCCCACTACGACTACCCCGCCGACGGCAAGGACCGGCTGGCCAGAACCGCGGCGAGCCTGATCGGCATCACCAAGGACGACTTCCGCACCGACAATGCCGCCGACTACGAGGCGTGCGGCGTGGTGGACCCGCTCGACGCCGGGCACGTGGGTGCGGGGGGGCGCGGCACGCGCATCACCATCAAGGGCGAAAACGGTGTGGTGCTGGCGGACCTCATCCTGGGCAAGGCCTTCGAGGGGCGGGAGGGATTCCGCCTGGTGCGGGTGCCGGACGAGAAGCGCGTGTACGGCTCGCGCGTCAGCGTGGACGTCTCGACCACCTTCAAGGACTGGATCGAGTCCGACCTGATGTTCATCGACAAGGACGAGATCGACCGTCTCGTGCTCAAGGACTACTCCATCGACGAGTCCACCGGCCGCCTGGACATGCGCGACGAGGTTACACTCTCGCGCGAGGAGGACGAGTGGAAGATGGCGAAGGTGCCGGCGGGCAAGGAGGCGGACAGCTACAAGATCAACACGCTCGTGCGCACCATCGACGAACTCGCCATCGAGGATGTTCGCCCCAAGCCGGAGGGACTCACGGCGTCGTTGTCGCGCGCGAGCGGCGGGGTATCGATTACCCAGTCCGACATGATCTCCCTGCAGGAGCACGGGTTCTATTTTGCGCGCGACGGTCGCCTGGTCTCCAACGAGGGCGAGGTGCTGGCGCGCACGGCGGATGGCGTCCTGTACACGCTGCGCTTTGGCGAGGTGGCGGTGGGGACGGCAGTGGCGGCCGCACAGGCGGGGACGCAGCTCGCGGGCGAGAACCGCTATCTCATGATCTCGGCGTCGTTCGACCCGTCGCTGTTCCCGGAGCCGGCAAGGCCGTCCAGCCGCTCCTTCGAGAACAAGGCGGACAGCGTGCTCACGCTCGAGGAGCGCCGCCAGAAGGACATCCAGGCGGAGCACGACCGCTGGCAGGCGCGCATCGACGCGGGGCAGAGTCGCGCCGACGAGCTCAACGATCGCTTCGCGAAGTGGTACTACGTGATCTCGGGCGCGAGCTTCGATGCGCTGCACCTGAAGCGCAGCGACCTCCTGCGCGACAAGCCGAAGCAGAGCTGAACCGGCCGCGGCGCGTGCTATCGCTTCTCCGCTCATGGTCCTCGCGCGAAACATTTGAAACCGCGCTGCGGAAATCGCGTCGAAGCGACAGCGCGCGCCCGAGATCAACAAGGACAAAAAAGAGGCCCCGGTCGTTCGACCGGGGCCCCTCTTCATTCCGGTTGGAACCCTGGGTTCCTAGAACCCGAGTTCCTTCTTGCGTGTTTCGGCGGTGGGCAGCGCGTCCTGCTTGTCGGTGATGATGGGTAGCCCGGCGGCGCGTTCCGCGTTCACCTGGATCCACTGCTTCTGGTCGTCCGGCACATCCTCTTCCGGGTAGATCGCCTCGACGGGGCACTCCGGTGCACACGCGTCGCAGTCGATACACGAATCGGGGTCGATGTAGAGCATTTCATCGTCGCCGTGGAAACAGTCGACCGGGCAGACGACGACGCAATCGGTGAAGCGGCACTTCTGGCAGTTGCCCGTGACGACGTACGTCATTCGTTACTCCTTCTAGAAGATGCGGCCGGGAACTTGAAAACCGGACCTAGCATAGTGGGAACCGGGAAACGGCGTCAAGACGCAAGGCGCCGCGGGCGCACGCTCGCCAACAGGCCGCCGCCGGTGAGCAAGAGGGCCCCCGCGACCACTGCGAGTGGCAGCGCTGTGCTCCGTCGCCGGGCCTGGGCCGCGGCGATTTCACGCCCGGTCTTTTCGATGGAACGCGCCAGCCGGCGCTCCTCGCCCTCGAGTGTGGTGATCGCCTTGCGGTACAGGTTGGTCTGCTGCATGGTCGCGCCGGCCTGGGCCATGCGGATGGAATCGGGAATCGACTCCATGCCGCTCAAAAAGCCCCGGTAGCGCAACCCGGTCTGGCGCAGCTCGCTGCGCGTGGTGTCGAGTTGCGCCTGCAGGGCGTTGCGCTCGCGGTCGAGTGCGCCGATCTGTGCGCTTGCGCTCCGCCAGCGAATCGCACCGGCGATGGCCGCCACGGCGGCGAGGAGCAGCACCAAGGATGCAATCTTTCTGACCATGGGGGTATTGTTGCCTCGAATTCAAGATCCGTCAAGAATCGACGTCGGTCGCGAGCATGTCGAAGAGCTGTCGCGCCGGGCGCATGGACCAGTCCCAGCGCGCGCGTTCATCGATGATACGCAGATTGATACCGCGGGCGCGCCCCCGGAGTTCCGCATCACGCCATGAATCCACCACCGCGACCGCCAGCCGCAGCGCCTCTCCCGGTGGCACCAGGCGCCCGTTTTCGCCGTCGGTGATCCACTCGCGGTTGGCGGGGATGTCGGTGACGACGGGGAAGAGGCCGCACGCCATGGCCTCGAGCAGCGACACCGAGGTGGTGTCCGATCGCGCCGTGGAAACATATATGTGGTGGTCCGCCAGCAGCGCCGGCATTTCGGCGTGCGCCACCGGCCCTGCAAACGAGATCGCCTCCGCGGCGTGCGACGAGGCCGCGCGCCGTTCGAGTGCCCGCCGTTCGCGGCCGTCGCCTGCGATGGTCAGGGTGGCGTCCGGGAGGGCCTCGCGCACCGCGGCCATGGCGTCGACCGCGGTGTCGACCGCGTAGAGGGTCTCGAGTTTGCGGTTGCTGATGATGCGGGGGCCGCGCGCCTGCGGCTGCGGATTCGGTCGAAAAAGGGCCGTGTCGACCCCGTAGGGAAACTCGCGCACTCGTTCCTCGGCCACTCCGAAGGAGAGGATGCGCTCGGTGAGCACGCGCGCGTCCGAGGTCACGAACGCCGCTCGCTTCAGAACGAATTGCGTCCGCCGACGGTGGAAGGGGCTCTTGTCGGGATCGGTCATCACGTCGCTGCCCCATGCACTGAGCACCCACGGGCGCCTGCACACCAGCGCCGCGATCAATCCGTAGTTGGGGGCGAAGTGTGCGCTCACCACGTCGGGGATGAAGTCGCCGATGATTCGGCGCACGCGCAGCGCCGCCAGCGGATAGCGGGCGGCGTCGGGCAGTCCCCCCCACACGCGAATGCGCCGGAAGGGACCCGGAAAACCGTCTCCCGGTTCCAGCGAAAGCGTGAGCACGTCGTAGCCAGCGTCCATGAAGTACATGGCCCAGCGGCGCAGGTGGACCTGGCGGGCGTCGCCCATGAGGAGCATGCGCGGGGACTTGGACCGCGTGGCGGGATTCACCGGGTCAGTGTACGCGCGCGGGCGCCCGGATGTCAAAAGCTGCGTGCTCGGTTGACACCGGTGGAGTCGAACGGCTACGCTCACGTGGTTCTGAGCAACGGCGGTGTTTCCGCTGGTTGGCCGCCCGAGGAGTCGTAATGAAACGCGCAATGATCTGCAGTCTGCTGGCGCTCGCTGCCCTGGTGTCGTGCCGGGGTCAGCAACACCCCATCGAGGTCTACGTCGACCCGCGCTTCACGGACGCGGACAACGCGGAGAACGTGGAGAAGATTGCGGTGCTCAACTGTGCCACGTCGCTGCACAGCACCGAGGATCCGGACAATGTCGCGCCGGCCACGGTTGAGAAGTTCCTGGTGCCGGCGCTGGACCTGCGTACGGACTACAAGTTCATCGCGCCGAACACGGTGGAGTATGCGGTGGGGCAGAACGGGTGGGACGAGCGCTACCAGAAATTTCTGCGCTCCTTTGCGGTGTCCGGAAAGCCGGACCTTGCGTTCATCACCGACCTGGCGCACCAGTTGCAGTGCGACGGGTTCCTGATCCCAGTGGTCGACCTGTGGCAGAAGGACGAGGCCGACATCACCGAGAACACGACGCCGGCGACCTACGTGGGGGCCACCATCACCATCTTGTCCGCGCGGGACGGGGTGGCGTTGTTCCGGGCCATCGACGAGGACTACGAAGAGGGCGCGCGCACGGAAACGGGGGACCGCTCGCTGGTGACGAGCGGCTCGGGCGCGGTGTACGCGGACCTGGGCAGGAAGGTGCATCGCGCGCCACCGTTCGAGGATGTGGCCTCGAAGGTCGCCAGGGCGCTCGCGAACAGCCTGCCCGCGCGCTGACGCCGGTGTCGCGGCGGCCGGATCTTTCTCGATGACACAGGACGTCCGCTGGATGGAGGAGGCGCTCGCGGAAGCGGAGCGCGCGTACGCCGCCGGCGAGGTTCCCGTGGGCGCGGTGGTCGTCCTGGAGCGCCGCGTGGTGGGGCGCGGGCACAACCGGACCGTGCGCACGGGACAGCCCTTTGAGCACGCTGAGGTGGTGGCGCTGTGGGACGCGGTGGGTGCGGTGGGCGCCCGGGAGGTCGAGAACGCGGTTCTGTACAGCACCATCGAGCCGTGCGTGATGTGCATCGGTGCGGCGCTGCTGGCGCGGATCCCGCGGGTGGTCTTCGGAGCGCGCGAACCGCGCACCGGTGCGTGCGAGAGTATCTTTGCCATCCAGAACGAGCCACGGCTGCTCCATCGGCCGGTGGTGATCGGCGGCGTCGAGGAAGGCCGCTGTCGTGAGTTGATGCAACGGTTCTTCGAACAGCGGCGCGACGGATGATGCGCGCCGCCAGGGACTTCGGGCGGAGAGATGCGAGAGTGGCTGAATCGGCACGACTGGAAATCGTGTGAGCGCGAAAGCGTTCCGAGGGTTCGAATCCCTCTCTCTCCGCCATTCGACTTCTGACCCATGAAATTGCAGACCTCCCAGACCGCAGCGAACGACACCGGGGCCTGGTTTCGTGCCGCGTGCGCGGTCACCGGCGTGGGCAGTGTCCCCCACACGGATACCGCGCGGGCCATCGAGTTCGTTGCCCGCGTTGCCCCGGAGGTTCCGTTCTGGCCCCAGCTGCGCCGCCTGTCCGCGCGCGAGGCGATGCTCCCGCAGTCGTTCGGGCCGGCGCTGCGGCACCTCGCGCAGGTACGCGGCGAATACGTGTACACACTGCCGTGCGACCGCGTGGACAGGTTCGTGACCTCCCTGCAGCGCGAGGCGGGGCAGCTGGACCCGGCCAACGCCGCCGGTTTCTACGCCTTTCTCGATGCCTTCCGGGGTGGTGCGTTCCCGCAGGCGCGCGCCGTCAAGGGCCAGACCATGGGTCCGCTGACGCTCGCCTGCGCCGTCACCCTGGACGGGGTGTCGCTCGCGGAGCGGGATGACATGCTGTCCGTGCTTGCGGACCACGTCGTGCGTGTCGCCACCTGGCAGGCCGAGACGTTGCTCGCGCTGGCGCCTTCGGCGATCCTCGTGCTCGACGAGGCCTACCTGGGCATGGCGTTGCGGCGCGCTCCGGAGCGCACCGGCGCCATCGTGGATCTCCTGCGCACCGTGGTTCTTCGCATCCGCAAGCCCGGGGTCCTGGTGGGACTGCACTGCTGCGACGAGATACCGTTCGATGTTCTCGACGCGGTGTCCCCCGACCTCTATTCCTTTGACGCCTTCCACGGCGCCGAGAGCATGGGGGAGGCACCCGGCGCACGCCGCTACCTGGCGGCCGGCGGGCGCGTGGCCTGGGGATGGATACCGACGCGCGACGACCTGGCCGGGGTGGATGCGGGGAAGCTGGTGGCGCGCTGGTGGGGCGTTGCGGAGCGCCTGGCGGCGGGGGAGGACGGCGCCGACGCGGCGCGCATCGCCGGGGCGTCGCTGGTGACGGCGTCGTGCGGCCTCGCTGGTTCCAGCGAAGCGACCTGCGAGCGTTCCTTTGCACTGGCCGCGGAAGTGGCGCGGGGGTTTGCGCAACGCTGCCGAAGTTCCTAATATTGTCCCGTCATGGCCGCCATTCCGCACCCGCCATCCCCGTGCACCAACCTGTGCATGATCGATCCCGAGACCGGTCTGTGTGACGGCTGTGGCCGGACCCTGGACGAAGTATCCGAATGGGGCTGGATGAGCGCCGAGCAGAAGCTCGTCATCCTGAGGCGAATTGGAAAGGAGCCGGCACATGGCGGAGAAGCAAGCGGAGAGTGACGGGCGTTACGCGCGCGTGCAGAAGCGCATCGACGCGTCGCAGACGCGGATCACCAAGGTGGTCGCCCCCGGGATCACGAACCATCACAACACGCTCTTCGGGGGAACGCTGCTCGCGTGGATGGACGAGGTGGCGTTCATCGCGGCGACGCGCTTCGGCCGCGTCCCGTTCGTCACGGTGTCGCTCGACCGCACCGACTTCAAGCGTCCCATTCCGGCCGGCGCCATCGTCGAGCTGGTGGGCACGGTGGAACACCTGGGACGCACCAGCGTGCGCGTGCGGGTGGACGTGTGGATGGAGCAGCGGTATCGCGATGAAAGGGAGAAGGCCGTCACCGGGGAGTTCACCATGGTGGCGGTGGGTGAGGATCACCGGCCGGTGCCGGTGGAGATCTAGGCGTCCCGCCGGGGCGCAGCGCCGCTTGCCTTTTTCCGGGCCGATGGGGTAGTATTCGCCCGGAGAGATGCCAGAGCGGTTGAATGGGGCGGTCTCGAAAACCGTTGAGCGCGCAAGCGTTCCGAGGGTTCGAATCCCTCTCTCTCCGCCATTTTGATGATCACGATATAGTACGCCCGTCCGCGGCGACGGAAACGGGTGGGGATGTAGCTCAGCTGGGAGAGCGCCTCGTTCGCAACGAGGAGGTCGGCGGTTCGAGCCCGCTCATCTCCACCATTTCTCTCTTATCCGTGCCGCGAGGGATCGGCGTGCCGGACACGCAGCCGCCGGTGTTCCCGCGGGCGGGAGCGGCGGCCGGGTCCCACGCAATGGTTCTCCATGAACTCCGTCAGGACCGGAAGGTAGCAGCGGTAAGTGGGCGGGATCATGTGACGTGGTCAAGCCTGGCCGCCACTCCCGCCGCGGTGTTTACCGGGTCCGGTGGAGACAACACGAGCCGGTGACGAACATGAGCTACGAAGTCCTTGCCCGCAAATGGCGCCCGCTCTCCTTCGACGATGTCGTGGGGCAGGAGCACATCACCCGCACCCTCAAGAAGGCGGTGGAGACGGGGCGCATCTCCCACGCCTATCTCTTCTCCGGGCCGCGCGGTTGCGGCAAGACCAGCACCGCGCGCATCCTCGCGCGCGTCATCAACTGCGACAACCTCAAGGACGGAAACCCGTGCAACACGTGTGCGTCGTGCATGGCGGTGGTGGCGGGCAACAACCTGGACGTGATGGAGATCGACGGCGCCTCGCACACCGGCGTGGGTGAGGTGCGCGAACTGCAGGAGAGCATCGGCTACACGCCCAGCCAGAGCCGCAACAAGGTCTACATCATCGACGAAGTGCACATGCTCTCCACGCACGCGTTCAACGCGCTGCTCAAGACGCTGGAAGAGCCGCCGCCGCACGTGTTCTTCATCTTTGCCACCACCGCGCCGCAGAAGATTCCCGACACCATCAAGTCGCGCTGCCAGCGCCACCACTTCAAGCGCCTCGAGAACGCGGAGATCGCCGCCCGCCTGGCGCACATCTGCAAGGCGGAGAAGGTCAAGTACGACGAGGACGGCCTGCGCCTGCTGGCGCGCAAGGCCGACGGCAGCATGCGCGACGGCACCAGCCTGCTCGACCAGTGCGTCACCGCTTCGGGCGGCAATGTCACCGCGGAGGCGGTGCGCGGCATCCTGGGCCTGATCGACCAGGAGAAGGTGCTCGCGTTCGTGGACGGCATGGCCGGCGGGGATCCCGGCGCCGCGCTGCAACTGCTGGACGCGGCGGTCAACGAGGGTGTGGATCTGCAGGATCTGGTGGCCGCGCTGCTGGAGGGCTACCGCGACCTGATGCTGCTCGCGGTTCCCGGCGACCTCTCGCCGCTGCTGTTCCGCTCCCGGAGCGAAATCGATCACCTGCGCAAGAGCCTCGATCGCTATGAGCTGGCGGACCTCGTCACCGTGGTCGAGCGCCTGAGCAACGCCTCGGGCCGGCTGCGCACCATGTCCGACCCGCGCATCTTCCTGGAGAGCGTGCTGGTGGATCTGTCGCTGCTCGAACGGCAGACCGACATCCGCACGCTGATCGCCCGGCTTGACGGCGGGGGTGGTGATGGGGGCGGGGACGGACCGCGGCGTGGCAAGGAATCGCCCGCAGCGCGCCCCGCCGGTGGCTCCGCGAGCGCACTGGCTCCCGGCGCGGCGCCGGCCGCCCTGCAGACGAACCCGCGCCGCGCGCCACGCGCGAGCGCGGAAGACACCACGGAAGACGATGCCCGCCCGGCGGAGACCGGTTCACCGGTTCCCCTCGAGGGCGACCTGGACCTGGCCAAGATCCAGCAGTTGTGGGAAGGGTTTGTCACCTTCGTGCGCCAGAAGCGCGTGTCGCTCGGCGTGTGCCTGATTTCTGGAAGGCCCTATTCGTTCGAGGGCGGCCGCCTGCACATCCGCTTCCTGAAGGGTTTCAGCCTGCAGCGCGAACAGGTCATGCGGCCCGAGGGCATTGAGTTCGTGGGTGGCATGTTCAAGCGCTACTTCGGCGTCGACGCGGAGATCGTGTGCTTCCTCGAAGGAGAAGAGAAGGCCGTCAAGCTCGAGGAGGCGCTGGCCGGCAAGAAGGTTCCCGAGGAACGTATTCGCGACGTCACCGAGGACAAGCGCCCGGTGGTGCAGGGACTCATCAAGGACTTCGACGGCGAGATCGTTCGTTACAACACGTAGCGGACCCGCGAGCCACGTTGGACAGTGTGGAAAGGAACCCATGGCCGACTTCATGAAGATGGTCAAGCAGGCCCAGCAGATGCAGGCCAAAATGGCCAAGCTGGAAGCAGAACTCGAGAACGAAGAGGTGGAGGCGGCCAGCGGCGGCGGTGCCGTGACCGCGCGCGTCAACGGCAAGCAGGTTCTCCTGAAGCTCTCCATCCGCGACGACGTGTTCAAGGACGGCGACCGTGAAATGCTCGAGGACCTCATCCTCGCCGCCGTCAACGAAGCCCACCAGAAGGCCGCCGACCTCGCCAGGGAACGCATGTCCGCGATCACCGGCGGCATGAAGATCCCGGGCTTGATGTAAGCCCGCCCGATGGACCTCGGTTCCGAGACACTCAACGCGCTCGTCAAGTCGCTGGCGCGGCTGCCCGGCATCGGGACCAAGTCCGCGCTGCGCATGGCGCTGTACCTGTTGCGACCGGAGAGCACGGACGCCGAACGCATCTCGGAACTGCTGTCCGAGCTCAAGACCCGGGTGCGGTTCTGCGCCACCTGCGGGGCCATCACCGAGTCCGACCAGTGTGCAATTTGCAAAGACCCGGCCCGGTCCCAGGACCTCATCTGTGTGGTGGAACAGCCCCAGGACATGATCGTCATGGAGCGGACCCGTCACTACCGGGGTCTGTACCATGTCCTGCACGGAGTCTTGTCACCGGTCGACGGGGTGGGCCCGGACGATCTTTCCCTGCGCGCCCTGGAGGCCCGGGTGCGGGACGGCCAGGTGCGGGAACTCATTGTCGCTACTAATCCTACGGTGGAAGGCGATGCCACCGCCCTCTACATCGCCCGGATCGTATCCCCCTTCGGTTGTACTGTCACGAGACTTGCTAGAGGTCTCCCAATGGGCGGGACCCTTGAATTCGTTGACGATACGACGCTTGCCCGCGCCATCGACCGCCGCGAGACCCTCTAGCCCCTGACGACCGGACGGTCCGGACGAACGGGAGCCGGCGGCGCTTATACCACCGGAGCGACCATGGTACGTGCCGACTGGACCATCTACGAAGAGGACTACTGGGCGATAAATTCGGTCATCAAGGAGCTCATCGAGAATTCGAACTCGACGAGTGTTCTGTTGATCGACAAGACCGGCCAGCTCATCGCGAGCGTCGGTATGGAGCCCGAGTTCGACCTTATGAGCTTCGCCTCGCTGTGCGCGGCGGACTTCGAAGCCAACGCGCAGCTGGCCAAGCTGATCGGCGAGAAGGACTTCTCCACGCTCTATCACCAGGGCGTGGACGAGAGCATGTATCTCGCCCGCGTGGCGCAGCACATCATCCTGGTGGTGCTCTTCAACAAGCGCACCACGCTGGGCCTGGTGCGGCTGCGGGTCAAGAAGGCCGTCGACAGCCTCGACACCGTGTTGAGCCGCCTGTTCAACAAACTCGAATACGAGAACGAGGACCTCAAGCAGTTTGATGCCGGCTTCGCCGACGAACTGAATAAAGAGATCGACTCACTGTTCAAGGACTAACGGGAACCAAGGCGAGGAAGAGGCGGCATGTCGCTCATCAACTATTCGTCCCGCGAGATCAACTGCAAGATCGTCTACTACGGTCCGGGTCTCTGCGGGAAGACGACCAACATCCAGTACGTCTATAACAAGGTCGATCCCTCCACCAAGGGCAAGCTCATCACCCTGGCCACGGAGATGGACCGCACGTTGTTCTTCGACTTCCTGCCGCTCGAGCTGGGTACGGTGAAGGGGTTCAAGACCCGTTTCCACCTGTACACGGTTCCGGGCCAGGTGTACTACGACGCGTCGCGCAAGCTCATCCTGCGCGGCGTGGACGGCATCGTGTTCGTGGCCGACTCCCAGCAGGCGCGCTACGACGCCAACATCGAAAGCCTCTACAATCTCCACGAGAATCTCGAGGAGTACAAACTCAACCTCGCCGACGTGCCCTTCGTGCTCCAGTACAACAAGCGCGACATGGACAACGTCATCGAACTCGACGAACTCGAGCAGGAGTTGAACCCCGAAAAGTTCCCCAGCTTTCCCGCCGTGGCCGTCAAGGGCGACGGGGTGTTCGACACGCTGAAGTGCGTGGCCAAGGGCGTCCTGAAGAAACTCTCCAACAACTAGCCGCGCGTCCCGCTACCGGTACATTGCCTTGACGCCGCCCCAGGTGGTCGCTTCGGTGGCGACGGGGCCGTACACGTCCACCACACCGTCCACCCGGAAGGTGAACAACTGCTCGAGCCCCGGGGGCACGCCGTTATCCATCTCGCCCCGGCTCGTTCCCGCGAGCCCGGTTCCGTCGTCGCTGACGCGCGGGAACCACGTACCACCCGCAAAGCTGAAGTACGTAAACACGTCCGGCTCGTTGTCGGACGCGTGCACGGTCGAGGTCTGCGCCTGCGGCAGGGCGCGCCCCAGGATATACTTCTAGCTGGCGGGGAGGAAAAGCGAGAACGTCGTACCCGCGCCCAGCACGCTGCGACAGCACAGGAAGCCGCCATTGGCGACGGCGCTGCGCTGGGCCAGCGCGAGACCGAGGCCCTTGCCCTTGATGCCGCGATCCGGGCAGTTCGTTGCCTGGCGGAACGGTTCGGCCATGAGCGCAATCTCGTCCTGGGGAATGCCGATTCCTTCGTCCCGGACGCGGATCACGACGTAGCGGCGCGACGGGTCATCGCGGCCGGGTGGCGGCACACGCGCCGCGTCCCCGGACGGCTCCACCGCGAGCGCGTCCGAGATGTCTGTAAACCGGGCGATCATTCCCCGCGCGGACTCCGTCCATTCGGGGAGCTGGACGCCATCCGTATTCGGATCAAAGCGGGTATCGGTGACATCCACCTCAACGGTGACAGCCGATCCCTCGGGCGAGTAGGTGATTGCATTGTCGAGCAGCACGTCGAGGATGATCATCAGGGTTTCGCGCGACACCTGCACTCTGCCGGTCCTGGCGCTTTCCGAGGAGGATACGGTCAGGGTGATGTTCTTCCCGGCGGCCGCGGTGCTCATGGTTCCCACCGACTGGTGGACGGCAACCAGCGGATCGGTGTGTACGCCGCCGGTATCGATTTCCTCCCGCTCGCTCAGAGCGAGGAGCGACTCGATGAGCCGCTCGAGACGTTCGACCGACGCAGCCATCCACTGTCGTGGCCCGTTTTCCACGTCGGGGAGCGCATCCAGGCCCGCGCGCAGCACGGTAAGCGGCGTGCGAAACTCGTGCGAGATGCGGCTGATGATGTCGGTACGCACTTCCAGCAGCTTTTTCAGCTCTTCGGCTGAAAGGCGCGCGTTTCGGTAGAGAAGGGCGTTGTTGAATGTGGTTGCGGAGACCGCGGCCAGGCTGTCCAGAAGCTTCAGATCCAGGTGCAGGTAGGGTTGGCGGTTGAGCCGGGGGCCCAGGAAGACGATGCCCACCAGCTTGTTCTCCAACTGGAGTGGCGCCACCACATGGAAAGTACCCGCAAGCGCGAGCACGGGATTTGCCGCGTGCGCCTCCTCGGCGCGCGCGTCCACCAGCCCCGACGTGCGCCGCTCCGCAAAGCCGGCGATGACGGGCTGGTCGAGCGGGAGGCGTGGCAACGCGGATGCGCGGGTTCGCCCGTACGCCGCCGCCGCCTCCAGCGTGCGTCCGTCCGGCGACGGTACGTAGAGTGCGGCATCGCCGACCGCAAAGTGGCCCATCAGCGTGAGCAGAAACGCCCGGTGCAACTCGTCGGTGTCGACCGTGCTCCCGTACTTGGAGAGCAGCGACGTCACCGCGCCGAGAAGCTGTCGTTCGCGCTTGAAGCGGATCTTCCAGAAATCCGCCAGCGCCACCGCGGCGTGGCTGCTATCAAAAGACTCAGCCATAGAGCATCCCTACCCCCGGGGAGCGGGCTCCAGGGCCTCCAGCGACGGCACGATCCTGAAGTAGGCGGAGAGATTGATGATCTCGAACACTTCCAGTATCGCGGGGAGCATCCCGGTGAAGATCAGGTCCCCGCCGGTGGTGCGAAGTTGCGATACCGTGCCGAGGAACAAGCCCACGCCGGCACTGCTGATGAAATCCACCTCGGACATGTCGAGCACGATCTGCGCGCCTGCCTGCGAAGCGAGCGCGTTCAGCCGTGCGTCGAGGACGTGTACGGTGGTGGAGTCGATGCTGCCCACGGGCTTGAGTACCACCGTGTTCGGCAGCTTGCACGGTGTCTGCTTCAGCTCCAGTCCTTCCATACTTGATCTCCTTGCGTTTTGGGTTTCGTTTCCGGTTCTGACGAACAGAACCGTGGTTTCATTCCAGTCACCGTCGCGCCGGTAGCGAACCTGTTGGGCCATCCGATTCAACATGAAGAGCCCGAGCCCCCTTCGCTCCCCGCGCGCGATCTTGACGTCGATGTCGACGAGGGGTGGCGTGGTGGTGGTGAAGGGTCCCGCATTGTCACGATACGAGAGCAGCGTGGTCGATGGGGTTGCCAGGATGGCAAGTTCGATGCGGGGCGCGCTGCCGGAGAAGTCTGCGTGATCGACGGCGTTGGCCACCAGCTCGTGCACGGCGAAGCGCAACTGTCCTCCCAGCATGTCGTTCATGTTCGTCGCCAGACGCACAAGGGCCACGAGCAGCGCGGACCGCACCACGGCGCGGTCCAGGGAGTCGAGGCAGGCCTCGATGGTCCAGCCGGCTCGCGCTTCGTCCGGATCCACCGCGCACTGGAATGCGCGGTTGCCGACCCGGCCGACCGAGCCGGCGTAATCACCCTGGTGGACGAGAACGCCCGCGTCTCCCAACGCAGCCCGCAGCCCATCTGCCTGGCTGGCTTCTGGTCCGGCGTCGACGTGGACATCCACCTGCTGCATGCCGGCAGTCTTCAGGGCGGCGACGATCTCGCGCACGCGTCCGGAATCCAGACCGGCGGACGACGGTTTCACCACCAGGCTTGCGGTGCGTGCGTCAAAGTCGACCCGTGCGATCCGTGTGGCCATCAGCCCGTGCTCCCCACCGCGCTGCGCTCGCGGATCGCTATGCCGAAGGCGAGCAGCGTGATGTCATCGGCCTGCGCTGCCTCGCCGCGTGAGCGCTTCTCCGCGGCCACCAGGCGGCGCACCAGATGCCGTGCCCCCAGGTGACCCTGGTCGGTTGCGATGTCGATTACGCGTTGCAGCGAAAATTGTTTCCTGGCTGTGTCCAGCGACTCTGTGAGCCCGTCGGTGTAGAGGAGGACCACGTCGCCGGGGGCGAGCGAGGTAGAGTAGTCCGCCACCGTTTCGGCAAAGCGATCCGTCGTGAAGATGCCCAGCGGGACGCCATCCAGTCTCTTGTCAGTGGCGACCCGGCGACCCTCGTGGTAGACGACAAGGGGGTTGTGTCCGGCGTTGGAGTACGCAAACTCGCCCCGATCGATGTCGAGCACACCGACGAAAGCGGTAACGAACATGTTGCGACGGATGTTCCCGGCCAGCGCCTGGTTGAGCCGTATGAGGACTTCGCGTGGCGGCGACCCCGATCCAGCGAACTGACGCACCAGCACCCGGGTCATTGCCATGACCACCATGCCCGCAACGCCCTTGCCGGAAACGTCGGCCATGACAAAGAACACCCGCGAACCATCGACCGGGATGATGTCCAGGTAGTCGCCGCCCACTTCGTACGCGGACTCATAGTGAAAACCGATCTCGAAGCGTCCCGCGTCTGCCACCGAGCGTGGCACCAGCGACTCCTGGATCTGGCGCGCCAGCTCCACCTCGTGGGCGAGACGCTCCTTGGCCAGCAACTCGCGCTGGGCCCCCTGGATCTCGCGGGCCATGCGGTTGAACGCGTCGGCGACCACACGGAATTCGTTGCGCGTCGGCATCACGATGCTGAAGGACAGGTCGCGTGCGAGTGCATCGAGGCCCTGCATGAGCGTGCCCATCGGGCGCGAGATGCGCGTGAAGAACAGAACGGCCAGCAGCAGCCCCGCCAGCAGCGCCGCAGCACTCAAGCGAATGGTGAGCAGGAGCGACCTGCGCTGCTGCTCGAGCAGCGCGCGCTTGGAGACCGTGAGGTACACGGTGCCGACCTTGCTGGTGCCGCCGAAAACGGGTGTGGCGAGCAGATAGGCGCTGGTGCTTTCGCGAAGCGTTTCGTCCCCGCGCACGGACGGCGACGCAACGGCGATGGCACCGCCGTCTTCGTAGACAAACGGCTTGCCGACGCGGGACGGGTCCCGGTGACCCTGCACCACGCCGTTCCGGTCCGCCACCACCAGCAACTGTATGTCGGGAACTTCACTCATGACGCGTGTCACCAGCGGGCACAATTCAAACTCGGGATCGGGGCGCAGGAGGGACTTCTCGCCGGACAGCGCAACGTTGCGGCCCTGCAACACCACGGTCTGGATCATCGTCTCGGTGAGGGATCGCCGCTGGTTCAGGGTGAGCGCATAGCCCACCGCACCCACGGTGATCGCCAGCAGCAGAGCGGCGCCCGCGAGTAGTTGCACGCGAAGCGACTGGAACAGCGGAGTCTTCATGGTGCGCCCCTTCACGGCCGGCCCGCGCCCAGGCGGCTCGCCTCCTCCCGTGAACTCTTGAGATACCGCCGCGCCTTGGCGTTGCCGGGGTCGATGGTGAGTACGTGCTCCCAGCTGGCGATCGCCTCGTCGTAGCTCCCCTTCGAGTACGCCTGCATGCCAAGAAAGAGGTATGCACGCGCCAGGGTATCCGCGACGTCGTGGAATCCCGGTGCGGCCGTCCACACCACGAGCAGCTCCCGGGTCGCCGCCTCAAAATTACCCTGTTCGAAGAGCCGGATCCCCTCGCGGTAGCGGGACAGGAGCACGGCCTCGTCGACGGTCGCGTCGTACGCGGGCTCCGGCGGGGTGGCGGTGACCGCGTGTGCGTCCTTCGTCGATTGAGACTGCTGGCGCTTCTGTATCGCCGCCAGTTCCGCTGCCACACGTTCGTCCTGCGGGGCGAGCGCGCGTGCCTGCTCGATGGATTCCATTGCGCCGGGGAAGTCCCCGCGCTCCGCGCGTGTGCGCGCGCGGGTGATATTCTGTTCCACGACCGACTGGATGCTGACCGTTGTCTTGCGCTCGTACTCGCGCGCGAGCGCGTTGCCGGGGTCGGTGCGCAGGACTTCCCGGAATCCTGGCAGGGCCTCGGTGAGCTGCCCCGATGCGTAGAGATCGATTGACCGGCTGAGCAGGGTCTGAACCATGGCGGCGCGGTCATGACCCTCCTGGATGCGTTGTTCGCAGAGAAGGATGCCATCGGTAACGCCCGCGTCGCCGTCGCGGAACTGCTCCGCGCGCCGGAAGTGGTAGAGTGCGGTGGGGTAATCGCCCGCGGCTTCGCCTTGCCGTGCCTGCGCGACCTCCAAATGGAAACGACATTCGCTCTGCAATCCCACCGCGCGCGTGTCAGACGGATCCCAGGCCAGCACCGCGCCGTACTGTTCGTCCGCCGCGGCGTAGTTCCCGGCCGCAAACAGGCTGTCCGCGCGAGCCACCAGGTGTTGCCGTTGCCCGTTCTCGAACTCGCGGATGCGCTCGCGCAGGCGGGCGTGCATTTCCGCGTCCTGGCGCTCCTGGCGGGTCTGCCTGCGTTCGGAGGTGGAGGCACCGAAGGCCACCGCCACTGAGAAGCGGTGGTTGGCGCCGAGTTCCTCGTCGCGGAAGGCATAGTCGAGGCGCACGCTGCGGTAGCCGGCGCCAAGGCCGAAGGTGGGGGTGTCGTCGTCGAGCCCCGCGCGCAGCGCCACCAGCCCGTCGTAGTCCACCTCCAGGCCCGCCCGGAACTGGAAGGGTGAGTAGCGCGGGCTCACCACGTCCACGGCCGCCGTGATTCCGAATCGATCGGCGAGTGCGTCCAGCGACGCACCTGCCGAGATGCGCATGGGGTCGCTCACGTCCTCGGCGTCCAGTTTCACCGAGGGCTCCACCACGTTCTCGAGCATGACGCCCGCGCGCGCGGAGCGCAGCAAACCGTCACCCGCAAAGGTATGGCTGGCAACCGCACCCAGGTCCGCGCCGATGCCCGTCCCGCTGGCGCCTGCGAGTTGCTGGTGGTCGATCTTCAGGTTCACGCCCAGCGCCAGTGCGCGCGTCACGGCGGCCCCGTATCCGAGCAGGATGCGCGTGTCGGTGCTCGTCAGATCGGATGAGAGCAGCGTGTTGAAGTCGTCGCGTTCCTCGATGCCGCCCACGCCCACGCGGAGCAGGCTGAGTCCGAAGGCGCCGAAGTCCAGGCTGGGGTGGGCGTACGCGGCCGCCAGGTACGACGATTTGGAATCGAACAGGGTCGTCCGGTAGAGTTCGAGCTGGCGGTACTCCTGCAAGGCCAGCGTGGCCGGGTTGGCATACTGCGACGCCGGCGTCCCCGTGAGCGACGTGCCCGCGAGACCCATTCCGGACGCGCGCGCGCCCGCCCCCGCAACGAACGGGAGCTCGGTGCCGTAAGAGCCGCCGTGCGCCGCCGCCGGTGCGACGAGCCCGGCCAGACAAATTGCCAGAACGACACGCCTCATCGCAGCACCGCCACCTTGCGCCGCAGCGTCTGTGGCGTGCCCGCGTCCGGCGCGATGTCGAGCAGCAGGTAGTAGACGCCGTTGTTCACCGTGTCGCCGCTGCCGTTACGGCCGTCCCAGGTTACATCCTGGTGCAGGCCGGCGGACATGCGCACGCCACTGGCGAGCGTTGTCACCGGATCGCCCCACAGCGTGAACAGGCGCAGTGTTACCGCGGAGGGTTGATCAAGGAAGAATGTGACGCGCGTCGACTCGCGCCCCGCGGCGAACGGATTGGGGTAGTTGGTAAACGCGCCGTTCGCGTCGGTCGAGAGCACCGCGGCGTACTGCGTGGCCAGCGGGAAACCGCTGTCCGATGTGGCCGTCACCGGCCCGCCGGTTGCGTCGTCGGAGAGCACCACCGAGGTTGCGTCCGCCACGGCAAAGCGGAACTTGCTTTCCTTGATACTCCCGGCCAGGTCCAGCACGAGCGACAGATCGCGCGTCGTCCCCGGCTGCAGCGTGAAGCCGCCGGGCATGGTGAATACGATACCCGTCGCCGTCACGGTGCCGGCGCACACGAGAGAGTCGGCCTCGGTGAGCCTCGCCGCGGCGACGATGGCACCGGGAACTATGGTTCCTCCACTGTGGCCCTGGACTGCCACCGTCAGCGACTCCAGCCGTGCGGCGGTGAAGCCGGGTGTGTTGCGGTTCTGCAGGGCCAGGTCCATCACGCGGAGTGCGCGCTCGTTGCCGGCCACGTTGGGCGGGAGTGATGAGAGCAGGGCGACGGCTATGTCGTCGCCGGGCAGGCGCATGCTGGCCGGGTCCGATTGCAGCGGGAACGCACCGGAAATGTTGATGGATTGTGCGGGGTCGTTGGCATCCACCGCGTGGATGAACTCGCGATCGACGCGCACGACGAACGTTGCCGGGACGAACGATCCTTTTGCATCAACCAGAATGGTGAGCGATTCGGCTGCTGCCGGGGCAAGCACGATGGGACTGGTGAAGCGGCAGGGGACCAGCGAGCTGACGCCGCTCAACGTGGTCACGCTGGCCAGCGTGTCCGCGCTCGCCACCACCACGATGCGATTGAAGTAGTTGCCGGGATAGAAGGCCGCGCCGTCGACGGTGCGGAACGCGAGTGCCAGCGAATCCACGACGATTGCGGAAGAGATGGCGTCGGCGTGGCTCAGACGCAGGCGCGCGATCCCGATTCCCGCGTCGGCGGGCAGGATGGTCTCCGGCGCCAGGCTCACCAGTGCCGCCGCCAGGCCGGTCGCGGCCGGCTGGAACGAAATGGTCCGGGATACCAGCGGGAAGGCCGCCCCGCCATCCGGCACCACCGCGAGCACCGCCCCGCTGTTGTTGTCCCGCGCGGCGATCGCGGCCGGCGTGCGCAGCGTGATGCCAAGATCCGCGCTGGCGGGGAGGTCCTGGATGTCCACCTCCACCACGAACGAGCGCAGCTGCTGCGGCGGCAGCAGCAGCGCCGAGGGCAGGTCGAATTGCGCGGTGGCCGCTGCCGGCAACACCACGGTCTCGAAGAGGCGGGTGCCGCCGCCAAAGATCGCAAGTCTCGACACAGTTCCGGCCGGCGCAATCGGGGTGCCGGTGCCATCGTGGAAGTCGATCAGCAGCGCGGTTACAGCGGCGGTGGCGGCTGCGGCCGGTGACGCGTTTTGCATGGTACCGTCCCAGATGACCACGCGCTGCTGTCCGACGTTGGCGGTGGTGGCGGTTGCAGCATCCCCGGAAACGCGCACCAGGGTGGCAGGTTCGTCCACGTCGATCGCGCTGGTCAGCCAGGGGAAGGGCGTCGAAGACGACACCGCGACCGGTGCGCCGTCGTTGGCGTCGGTGATGCCCAGGTCTTCCGGTGCCGCGACCGACAGCCGGAACGGGGCGAGTACTGCGGACGCGGCGACGTCGATGGTTGCGTCGATGGTCACGTCCTCACCGCGTGCAATCCGGATGGGCTGCGGCAGGGTGAGGCGCACCGGGCTCAGTGTCGAGTCCACCAGCGAGAAGAACGCGCTGGTCCCGCTGGAACTCACCAGCGTGACCCCCGAAAGAACGCTGTTGGGCGCGATGCCGCTGCCACCGTTGTCCGCCACGGCCAGCACGATGGTTTTCACCCGCACCTCCGCCGCGAGCGAATCGGTATCCGCGTGGTTGATCTGGAATGTCATGGCCGGCACGGTGCGCTGGCCCCGGTTGACTCCCGGGGGTGCGTGGTCCTCGAAGGCGGCCGTGACCGCCGTGACCCGGCTGTCGATGCGCACCGGGTCCGCGCACACGGAGATCGAGGCAACCGAGCCGTCCGACGCGGATCCGCAGAAGGAGAGCGCACCGGGTGCGGCGGCGGTGAGTGTCCACGCGAACGCCGCTTCCTCGCCCGGTGCCAAATCAGCCGTGGCGGGAACCGGCCCGCCCACGGGGATGGCACCGCCACTACCGCTCATGGCCAGCGAATCCGGGAACACCGCGGTCAGCGTGGTGCCGCCGACGTTGCGCACGTTCATGGTGACGCCGATCAACTGTCCCACGCTATAGGAGCTCCGGTCGGTCGAGATGCTGGCGATCAACGGATCGGTGGATATCACCTGCGTTCCCGAGTTGACCACGGTGGCGTCGATGGGTCCGTCGTTGCCGGAGGCAACCCTCAGTGCGCCCACGGGCAGGAATGCGCGCAGCGTACGGCCGTCCACCGCGCTGCCGGAGATGAACGCACTCGCGTAGCAACGCAATCCGCCTACGGGGATGGACTCCGCGATGGGCGTCGGGTTGCGCCACACGCTTCCGTTCCACGCCAGGGTCGTCAGCAGGCGGTCGCCGCTCCGGTCGAACTTGGTGTTGCCGTTGCCCTCCGCCCACAGGTTCAGGAACACGATGTCCTGCCCGGCTGCGGCCGTGCCGGCGTTACCCACGCTGACGCGCTGCAGAACATCGGTCAACAGACCGTTCCTCGGCACGGTGAATCCAAGCACGAACACATCCGATTCTCCGGGCGGCACCGTCTGGCTGGGCGCGTTCAGCGCCGCGATCTGCGCGGCGACCATTCCGTCGCTCAGGTCCTGGCCCGGGGAGTCGATGGGAAACTCGCCGTGCAGCACCGAGGGGTTGGGAAGCGACAGGTCGGTCTCCGAGTTGATCTGCAGGTTGACGCCGACCGAGTCGCGCACCGCGAGCGACAGGTCGTAGCTGACGAAGAGATACGAAATCCTCTTCGGCGGCAGCGGAAGGTTGAAACCGGACAGCGGGTAGAACACGCTGGTGGACGTCCTGGTGGCCACCAGCGTGTCGAAGTTGGGATCGAACAGGCCGTTGGTGTCGGCGTCCGCCCAGGCCTGCACGCGCACGATTTCGGCCGCGGTCGCGGATCCCTTCTGGAAGAGCTGCATCCCGTTGAGCACCAGGGGCGAGTCGAAGCCGTTGTACAGGCCCGCGCCGAAGTTGAGTACGCGGGTCGCGCCGGGGCGCACGCGCTTGTCGCCCACCGAGTACGGGAATACCGTGAGCTCGTCCGGCCTCGGAATGAGTTGCACGCCCGGGCTGGTGACCGGCGTGTCGATGGGTCCGTCGTTGCCGGACGCCACTGCGATGCCGAGGGTGGGGATCGAGAGTTGCAGCGACGCGCCGCTGGGTGGCGACGGTACCACGTCCGCGGAGACGTAGAAGCGCGCGTCCTGGCCGCAGGTGCCCGGGAGCGGGAAGGACAGCGGGCCGCTCTGCAAGCGCCCGCCGCCGATATCGGTCAAGTCGCCAAGCGCGATGTCGTCGCCGGCGCCGGCGTCGAAGACGCCGTCGCCGCCGTCCGCGAAGAGCGCAAAACGGGAGACGTGCGCGTCGGTCGCGGTGCCGAGGTTCTGCACGGTCAGGGTCTGCAGCATGTCGGCGGCGTAGCCGTTGCCATGGATGCGCACGTCCAGCACGGCGTTGTGGGTCGAGCCCGCCACCAGCACCGTGTCCGGGGTTGCGATCGCGCGAATCTGGTGGGCGACCATACCGTTGACTGGCCGCGCCGGGTTGGTCGTGATGGGAAAGGCGCCGGCCACCGGCGCGGGCGCCGTGGTTACCACGTGTGCCGCCGTGCTCACCGAAACGGCGAGCAGGTCGCCATCCGCGGCGCAGGAGGAATCCACGTCGCACACAACCAGCAGTGTCCGGGTCGCGCCGGAGCTCAGCGCCGGGCCGAGCGGTGAGATTGCCAGTGTCCCCGCGGTGAATCGCAATCCTGCCGCGAGCAGCGTATCACCCGGCCCCGGCGCGCCGTCGCCGTTGTCAGTGTACACGCTGACCCCGCGGAAATTGCCGTCCAGTTCCGTCACGCCGCCGCTTCCCGTGCTCGCGTTGATCAGAAACAGCGTGTCGATGGTGGCGTCGGCGGCCGTGTTGTTGCGCACGTCGAGCCAGAGCATCGGGGCGCCGGCGGATCCCGGTGCTACCGTGAGCGATCCGAGGGTCCGTGCGCTCACGGTGATCTCCTCGACGCGCGAAAGGACCAGTGTCCGCGGCGAAACGACGGGCAGGTCGATGGGACCGTCGTTGCCCGACGCCATCTCCACGCCGTCGGTGGGAATCCCGGGCTGGAAGGTATCCCCGTCGGTCGGCGTGGATGCGGCGGCCGCCACCAGGAAGAATCGGTTTCCGGCTGCGATGGGCTCCGAGAGTCCGGACAACTGGTAACGATCGCCCGAGAAGGCAAATCGGCCCAGCGGCAGATCCACGCCGGGGGTATACACGCCGTCGCCGTCGTCTCGAACCAGTTCGAGCGCGGCCAGGTCCGCCGGGGCGAAGCCGCCCGAGAAGTCGGCAATCTCGATCCGTTTGAGGACGTCGTCGGCGTAGCCGTTGGTGGGCAGGACGAGGGTGGCGATCCACACGTCCGTGTTGCCGGATGCGAGTGTGTCCACCCCGGCGTCGGCGAAGGCAACCTGCATGGCCACCATGCCGTCGATGGTGGCGGTGCCATAGGAGTCCAGGCGATCCAGCGGCGAGATGGTTCCGGCAATCGACGTGGGTTCCACGAACACGATGTCGCTCTCGAACGTGATGGCCGCGTTCATGTGATCGCCGTCGCGGGCGCGGGTCGAGTCGACGTCGGTGCTGAGAATCAGGCGCGACACCGAAGCGGCGGGGACTGTCCATGCGCCCGCCACGTCGAACACGGCGCGGCCGTTCAGGAAGAGGGACGAGCCGAGCAGAGAGTCGGGTGCGCTGAGTACCCCGTTCCCGTCCGCGTCTCCATACAAGTGGAGGGCGCGCGCCAGCCCGTCCAGTTCGCCGGCTGTGCCCGGCCCCGTCGACGTGTTGGTGACCACCAGGGAGTCCAGCGTGCGCGGCGCCGTGTAGGCGCTCTGGAATTCCAGCCGCAGCAGTTCGACGTCCGCCGCCCCGGGGTTGGCGATGGCATCGCCCACGATGCCGGCGGTCACCACCATCTCCGGGCCGGTGATGAAGATGGCGTTGCGCCCGGTGGTCAGGAACGTGTCGGCGTAGGCCCACGCCTCCGCCGTCGTTCCCGCGAGCGCGAGGCGGAGGTCGTACGACGCGCCGGGCGTCATCCCCGCCGGCACCGCAGCGGCGGTGAACGAAAGCGTGAAGTCCGACGCATTCGCGGGGACGAATGTCGGGTTCCGGAGCGCGGCGCTGTAGGTGGAAACGCCGTCGCTGAAGGAGATCGTCGACGTCGTCGCCAGCGTGACGCCCACGGCGGCGGCGTTGCCCACGTCGATGCGCAGGGCGAGCGCCGGTTGCCCGGCCGACGCCGCGGCCGGGTAGAGTGATGCCGCCACATCGCCCAGCGTAACCGGCGTGATCACCTGCACGGCGACGGAAGCGGCGTTGTTGGCCGCCTGCGGATCTTCCTGGTCGGCCGCGGTCAGGCTGGCGCTGGTCACGAGTTGCTGACCCTCGGCACCTGGCAGTACAACAGCAACGACGGTGAGTTCCGCGGCACCCAGGGCGGGGATTGGTCCCGACGTCCACGCGCCCGTGCCGGACACAAAGGAGCCGTCGCCGGTATGCGACACGTAGGCCGCAAACGCGGGCAGCCACACCGTCGCCGCCACCCCGCTGGCCGCGTTGGGACCGTTGTTCGCGATTCCAACGTGGACGCGCAGGGTATCGCCGACCGACGCGAAGGCGCTGTCGGCAGACACCGCGATTCCCAGTTCGGCCGCCTGCACCGCGATGACGGCCGTCGCGGTGTTGTTACCGGTGTTGGGGTCCAGTTCGTCGAGTGCGCTGACGGAGGCCCCGTGCACGAGCGTTGATCCTCCGGTCCCCGGTAAAACCCGGGCGCGCACGCTCAGGGTTGCCCCGCTGCCGTTGGCCAGGGTGCCGAGGGTCCATGTACCCGTACTCGCCACGAACGATCCCACGCCGGCGGTGGCGGAAATGAACCCCATGCCCGCCGGAACGGGCGCGGAAACTTTCACGCCGTTGGCATCGGCCGTTCCCAGGTTGTCCACGCGCACGTCGAGCGTCAGCGTGTCACCGACATTGGGAATGGGGTTGCTCTGCGTGACAGTGAGCGCCAGGTCCGCCTCGCGGCTGTCGCGAAACGCGGACCAGAAGTACAGTGCACCCATCTCGTTGACGCTCGGGTCCGCCCCGAGATCGAACCCGTCCGCGGTGAGTGCGGTGATTGCGCCGGTGAGGGGCGGGGCCTGTGTGAAAGGGAGGGTGGTGTTGCCCGTGACCGACGCCGAACGCTGGACCGTGGGCTCCCCGTTGCTCTGGCGGCGGATGATGGCGTGCAGCGGGCGGAAGCCGATGTCGTTGCGGGGATGGCTTGCGCTTCCGTTGCCCACGTACAAGCCGGTCTTTGCCTGCGCCGCGCCGTCCCTCCAGGCCAGGTAGTGGAACTGGACACCGCTACCGTTGACGGTGTTGTGTTTGCCGACCTGGAACCCGGTGGGCTCGAACGCCTGGATGCGGTCGGGCTTGAGGTCGCCGGCTTTGAACTCCGCCGAGGCGTCGCCGCCCATGCCGGCAAAGCGCTGCATGGATTCTTCGTTGTTCGAGCTCATGACGATCAGGTACCCGGGTTGGAACCCCACCGTCGCGATGCTGCGGTCGTCGGCGCCGTTGCCGGTGTAGCTGCCGATGACCATCGAACCCGGTTCGGACTGGAATGCCGTCCAGTGGTACACGACACCACCGGCGTTGGTGGTGGCGTGGTTGGCGACGGTGAAACCATCCGCGTCGAGCGAGTTGATGGCACCCGCGAGCAGCACCTGGTTGGTGCCGAGTTGCTTCACGGTTCCCGCGGGCATGGTGCCGGTGCGCACCACGGTCCCGGCGCCGTTCTGGCCGGTGATGAGGACGGCGTCGGGCGCAAAGCCGAGGCCGTTGATGGCCCGTGACGCGGCCGCGTTGCCGGTGTAGCTGCCCGTCGTCACCCGGTATTCCCTCTGGATGATGTCGATCGATACGCTGTCGGCGTCGTTGGCGGGGTTGCTGTCCGCCTGGTCGAGGGCGGTGATGGCGGCGACGGCGCGCAAGGTGGCCGGGCCGCCGGTCGTCACACTTGCATCGATGTTCAGATTCACGCTCTCGCCGCCCGCCAGCGGTCCCACCGTCCACAGACCGGAACCGGGCACATAGGTCCCGCGCGTGGCCGTGTGACCCGCGTAGGTGAGACCAGCCGGGAGTGGCGCTGTTACCGCCAGGCCGCTCAAGGAATCGACGGATTCGTTGGTGATGACCACAGTCAGCGCCAGCGGATCCCCGAACGCGGCGCTGGTGCGGCTGGAACCGAGTGCGATCGACGCGTCCGTTTCCGCGCCCGTACCTGGAAACGCCAGCCAGTAGTAGTCTCTGCCGGACTTGTTGGCGCTCTGGTCGGCTCCCACTTCGAAGCCATCGGGCAGGAATCGAACGATCGCGTTGGAGACGTTCAGTTCCGGCACGAACTTCATCGCCGTGTTGTCGCCGTTGGCAGATACGCGGTGCAGCGTAAGATCCTGTACCTTTGCGCCGCGAACCACCACGCAGGCCGGCGCGGACACCAAGCCGCCGATGACCCGGCTCGCCGCGCCGTCGCCCGCGTAGGTCCCGGTGGCAACCGCCGCGCTTCCAAATGCGATGTAGTGGTAGGTGACGCCGGCCGCGTTCACCTCGGCGTCTCCGCTCACGTCGAAACCGTCGGATCCGATGCCGGTGATGCCCGGGCTGTTGCTGTAGAAATATCCAACGGACAGACTCGTTTCGGTGCCGGGCTGAATGGCGAAGCGTTGCGTCCCGTTCGTGCTCGCCTCCGACATCACCATCACGTACGCGGGCGGGAATCCCAGCCCGGAGATCGTCCGCGCCGGGTTGCCGTCGCCCAGGTAGGAACCCACCGCGATTTCGCCGGGCGAGGCCTCGATTGCGAGATAGGTGTAGGCCGTGAAGATTCCATTCACGGATAGCGAGTAGCCGACGGTGAATCCGTCGCCCTGCAACGACTGGATGCCGTCGTTGTAGCCAAGAATGCCGTTGCTGTAGAAGTACTTGGAGTACGTTCCGGCCATCGTCGCCGTCTTGATGACCGCCGGCCGGTACGCGTTGCCCTTGACAATGACCACGGCGGGCTGGAAGCCGGGGGTGGTGATCGCCTGCTGGAACCCGTTTCCGGTGTAAACGCCCGTTGCCACGCGCAGCGCCGAAGCCGGGCCGGCGAGCGCCAGCGCCATGCCGGCGGCCAGGGCGCCGGTCAGAAGTCGGGCGGTTCGGAGCCGGGAGGGCTGCAAATGGGCGAACAGGAGTTTCAAGAGGCCGCCAGGAATCTATTTAAATACAATATACACAAGTAGTTACATATATGTCTATCGCCGCCGCCGCGGCTTGCCGGCGGACTCTGCAACTCGGGTGCCAGCGGGGCACGGGACGGGATCGAACGCGGAGCAATGGGAAGGGGGGAGGCTGACCAGGGCATGGGAGTGGGGTGGAGCGCGTGCGTGCTATGATCCGCACGGCGGATATACGCATGCAGATCGACTCACGCGAAACACGTCTTCTCGAGGACGCCATCAACGCCCTCGCGGCCGGGTTCGAGAACCTGCCGCCCGCCGGGGAGCGGCCCGATACGGCGCGCATCCATGCCGCCCTGCTGGAGGCGGCCGGGCGCCTGCATGATAACTTCCCCTACCACCACCCTCTATACATCGGACAGATGCTCAAACCGCCGCACCCGGTGGCGCGGTTGGCGTATGTGCTGGCGATGTGTATCAATCCCAACAACCACGCGCTGGATGGCGGCCGCGCCAGTTCGCGCATGGAAAAAGAAGCAGTCGCGGAACTCGCGCGCATGCTGGGGTGGCGCGAACACCTCGGCCACCTGAGCGCGGGCGGCACCATGGCCAACTTCGAGGCGCTGTGGATCGCGCGCGAGCTCGCGCCCGGGAAGACGGTGCTGGCGTCGTCGCAGGCTCACTACACGCATCCGCGCCTGTCGGCGGTGCTGGGAGTGCCGTTCGCCGCGGTGCAAGCGGACGCGCGCGGGCGCATGAAGCTGGATGTGCTGCGCGGCATGCTGGCGGAGGGTGGGGTGGGCACGGTGGTGGCCACGGTGGGGACTACCGCAACCGGTTCGGTGGACCCGCTGCGCGAGATCATCGATCTCGCTCGTAACCATGGCGTGCGCGTGCACGTCGACGCCGCCTACGCCGGTTACTTTACGCTGGCGGACAACCTGGGCGAACCGGCGCGGCGTGCCTTTGATGCCATGGGCGACGCCGACTCCGTGGTCATCGACCCGCACAAGCACGGGCTGCAGCCCTACGGCTGCGGGTGCGTGCTGTTCCGCGATCCGTCGGTGGGCCGCTTCTACAAACACGACTCGCCCTACACCTACTTCTCCTCGGGCGATCTGCACCTGGGGGAGATATCGCTGGAGTGTTCGCGTCCGGGTGCGGCGGCGGTGGCATTGTGGACCACCATGCGCATGTTGCCGCTGGAGCGCGGCGGTGAGTTCGCGCGCGGGCTGGAGGCGGGACGCGAGGCGGCGCTCGTCATGTACCGTGCGCTGTGCGGAGACGCGCGCTTTGCGCCGCTGTTCGAACCGGAACTCGACATCGTGGTGTGGGCGGTGCGCGCCGAGACGTCGCGCGAGGCCTCCGCGGCGGCGAGCGCGCTGTTCAAGGCCGCGGCCGGCCGCGATCTTCACCTGGCGCTGGCGACCATGCCGAGAAACATGGTGGAACCAGCCGGAGCGGTGAAGGTGTGGGACACGGAGGAGATCGTGTGCCTGCGCGCCTGCGCCATGAAACCCGAGCACCGCGAATGGATGCCCGAGATACTCAAACGACTCGGGGAAGCCGCCTTAGCGTAGCACGCGGGCGCGCTCGGCGAGCGCGATGCCCACGCCGCCCAGGATGAGAACTGCCGACACGGCGAGCCGCGGCGACACCGTTTCCGACAGGAACAGAACCCCGCCCAGCGCCGCGATGACCGGCACCGAGAGTTGCACCGTGGCCGCGCGCGTGGCACTCAGACCGCGCAGCGCGGCATACCACACCGCGTAACCGATTCCGGATGCGATCGCGCCCGACGCCACTGCCAGTGTCGCACCGTGCGCCGAGACGTCGCGGCGTGAGATCGTGGCCAGGCTCACCGCGATGGCAAAGGGAAGCGCGCGCAGGAAGTTGCGGCCCGTGGCGACCAGCGGGTCACCGCTGCCGCGCCCGCGCAGCGTGTACACGCCCCACGCGATGCCGGCCAGTGCCATCAGCACCGAGCCCGCGGGCGAGGGCGCGGCGAGACCGGGGGCGGTGAGATACACCAGCCCGCCCAGCGCGATCGCGAGACCGGTCCACTGCAGCGGTCCGGGCCGCTCGCCGGCGCGCAGCGCGGCCACGATCATCGTCGCCTGCACGCACCCGAACAGGATGAGGGCGCCGGTTCCCGCGGGCAGGGTGATGTACGCAAACGAGAAGGCAACCGCGTACAGCGCGAGGAAGAACGCCGACCCCCAGCCGCCGCCGCTGCGGGCGCCGCGGCGCGAGAGCATCACGATGACGGCCAGGGTGATGGCGCCGGAGAGGATGCGGATGCTGGTGAAGCTGGCCGGGTCGATGCTGTAGCCGGCGAGCGCAAGACGGCACAGGATCGAGTTGGACGCAAACGCGATCAGGGTGAAGACGGTGAGCGCCAGCGTGCGCAGTGCCGAAGGCGGGCGGCCGGGCACCGTCACACTTCCCGGAAGCGCGCGGTGAAGTGCCGCAGCGACGGCGGTTCCTCCACGATCTCCATGCCGCGAAGCCGGTCGCGCCGGGCAAACACCATTTCCAGCGCCTCGATGACGTAGTCGATATGGCTCTGCGTGTACACCCGGCGCGGGATGGCCAGGCGCACCAGTTCCATGGGCGGCTTTCCGCCCTTGCCGAACATCACGCTGCCGATCTCGCACGCGCGGATGCCCGCTTCGCGGTACATGGCCACCGCCAGCGCCTGGCCGGGGAACTGCGCGGGCGCAATGTGGGGCGCGAAGGCGGCGGCGTCGATGTAGACGGCGTGCCCGCCCGGCGGTTCCACAATCTGAATGCCCGCGCGCAGCAGCCGCTCACCGAGGTACTCGGTGCTGCGGATGCGGTAGTGGAGATAATCCTCGTCCACCACCTCGCGGAAGCCCTGCGCCATCGCCTCCAGGTCGCGGCCCGCGAGGCCGCCATACGTCAGATAGCCCTCGGTGAGGATGAGCAGCTCGTCCGCGCGCCGCATCAGCTCGGGATTGCGCACCAGCAGGAGCCCGCCGATGTTCACCAGCCCGTCCTTCTTGGCACTGATGGTGGCGCCGTCGCACAGGCCGAACATCTCGCGCACGATCTCCGCCACCGGGCGCTCGCCGTAGCCCGGCTCGCGCTTCTTGATGAACCACGCGTTCTCGGCGAAACGGCATGCGTCGAGGAACAGCGGCAGATCGTGGCGGTCGCACACCGCGCGCACCGCCCGGATGTTCTCCATGCTCACCGGCTGGCCGCCGCCGGAGTTGTTGGTGACCGTGAGCATCACCAGCGGGATGCTCCCGGCGCCGACCTCCGCGATGAGACCCTCCAGCGCAGCCACGTCCATGTTGCCCTTGAAGGGCGCGCGCGAACGCGGGTCGCGCCCCTCCGCCACCAGCAGGTCCACCGCGCGCGCCCCCGAGTGCTCGATGTTGGCGCGCGTGGTGTCGAAGTGGCTGTTGTTGGGCACCACCTTGCCGGGCCCGCCCACCAGTTCGAACAGGATGCGCTCGCTGGCGCGCCCCTGGTGGGTGGGGAGGATGTGCTCGAAGCCGGTGAGCGCGCGCACCGATTCCTCCAGCACGAACCAGCTCCTGGCCCCCGCGTACGACTCGTCGCCACGCATGACCCCGGCCCACTGCAGGCTGCTCATCGCACCCGTGCCGCTGTCGGTCAAAAGGTCGATGAGCACGTCGTCGGCGTGGAGGCGGAACAGGTTGAAGTCCGCCGATCGCAACACCACCTCGCGCTCCTCGCGCGAGGTCATGCGGATGGGTTCGACGACCTTGATTCGAAACGGCTCGATGATGGTCTTCATGGCTTCCTTTCGTTCAACCGGTGAAGACTTGTTTGCCCCGCACCGGTTCGAAGCGTGCCTGGAAGAAGCGCAGGTGCTTCGGTTCGTAAGTGAAGCGCAGCCCCACCACCTTTTCGCGGTTTTCGTACAGCGCGATCACCGACTCCGCGGTGACGTCCATGTGCGCCTGCGTGTACACGCGGCGCGGAATGGTGAGCCGCACCAGTTCCAGCGAGGGGTAGAGGTTCTCGCCCGTGTCGTGGTCGCGCCCGGCGGACACCGCGCCGCGCTCCATGGCGCGCACGCCCGAGTCCACGTACAGTGCCGCGGCCAGCGCCTGCGAGGGGAACTCCTCGCGCGGAATATGGGAGAGCATGCGCGCGGCGTTGAGAAAGATGCCGTGCCCCCCGATGGGGCGCATGATGGGAATGCCGGCGTTGATGAGCTTCTCGCCCAGGTATTCCACCTGGCCGACGCGCGAGTGCATGTGGTCGAGCTGCACGGACTCCTCGATGCCGATGGCCATGGCCTCCATGTCGCGTCCGGCCAGGCCGCCGTAGGTGTGCAGGCCCTCGTAGATGACCACCATGTTGCGCGCCTGCTCGGCGAGTTCGTCGTCGTTCACCGCCAGGAAGCCGCCGATGTTCACCAGCGCGTCCTTCTTGGCGGACATGGTGCAGCCATCGGTCTGGTCGCAGATCTCGCGCAGGATCTCGGCCAGCGAACGGTCGGCGCAGCCCGCCTCGCGCATCTTGATGAAGTACGCGTTCTCCACCGCGCGGGTGGCGTCGAGGAACACGCGGATGCCGTGCCGGTGGCACAGCGCGCAGGTCTCCTTGATGTTGGCCATGCTGCATGGTTGCCCGCCGGCCATGTTGACGTTGGTCTCGAGCGACAGATAGGCGATGTTCTTCTCACCCACGCGCGCGATGAGCGCCTTGAGCTTGTCGATGTCCACGTTGCCCTTGAATGGATGCATCACGTCGGGATCGTGGGCTTCGTCGACGATGACGTCGGCAAACGTGCCGCCCGCCAGCTCCTGGTGCGCCTTGGTGGTGGTGAAGTACATGTTGCCCGGCACCACCTGACCCGGCTTGATGCACAGGTGCGAGAGGATGTGCTCGGCGCCGCGGCCCTGGTGGGTGGGAATGAGATGCTTGTAGCCGTAGAACTTTCGCACGGCCGCTTCGAGGTGATAGAAATTCATGGAACCCGCGTAGGCTTCGTCGCCCTTGAGCAGGCCGGCCCACTGGGTGTCGCTCATGGCGGAGGTGCCCGAGTCCGTCAGCAGGTCGATGTAGACGTACTGGCTGGGGAGCAGGAAGGTGTTGAAACCGGCTTCGGCAATTGCGCGCTCGCGCTCTTCGCGCGTGGTCATGCGCAGGTGCTCGACCATCTTGACCTTCCAGGGCTCGGCCCAGGAACGCTTCTGTAACATGGATGGACCTTTCTAGTGGAATAGATGGTGCGGCCGCGTGGCCCGGCGGCGGGCCACCCGCACAGTGTGCCACGGAAGGCGCTGTACACGCAACAACACGGGGCGCTATGGTGGTGCGCATGCGGCACCTCAACATGCTCTTCGCCAGTTTTCTGTACACGGGTTTCTTTCCCTTCGCGCCGGCCACCTTTGCAACCGCGGTATTCCTGGCCCTGTACTGGCTCGTCCCCGGCGGGCACTGGATGGCCCACTGGGCGGTGCTGATCGTCACCGCGGTGCTCTCCGTGCCGGCGTCGACCGCCATGGAGGCCCGTTACGGCAAGGACCCGCACTGCGTGGTCATCGACGAGGTGGTGGGGATCCAGCTGGCACTGGTGGGCAGCGCCCCCAGCCTGTACGGGGTGGTGGCGGCCTTCGTGCTCTTCCGCATCTTCGACGTGTGGAAGCCGTTTCCCATCTACCGCCTGCAGTCCCTCCCGGGAGGGTGGGGCATCGTGGTGGACGACGCGCTCGCCGGCGTCTATACGCGCGTTGTGCTGATGGTGGCCGCCGGCTTCACGCCGGCGCTCGGGACCTTCCTCTAGCGGCCGTCAAAAGCGGAGATCGACATGCGCAACGACGTTGAAGTGATCCTGGTGGGCGACGAACTGCTGCGCGGCGAGCGCAGCGACGCGCACCTGGTCTTTCTGTCCCGCGCCACGCGGCGCATCGGCGCGCGGGTGAGGCGTGCCCACGTGGTCGGCGACGACGTGGCGTCGATCGCGGCGCTGGTGGCCGAACGCCTGCCGCTCACGCGCGCGCTGGTGCTCACCGGCGGGCTCGGTCCCACCGACGACGACGTGACGCGCGAGGGTGTGGCGGAGGCCATCGGACTCCCGCTCGAGTTCTCCGAGGACGCGTGGCAGTCGATCGTACACTTCATGGAATCGCGGGGCCGCGAGGCAAGCGACACCAACCGCCGCCAGGCGTACTTCCCCCGCGGGGCGGCGGTGCTGCCCAACAGCGTGGGGACGGCGGCCGGATTCCGGGTGGATGTGTCCGACTGCGCGGTCTTCGTGCTGCCCGGCCCGCCCATGGAGCTGCGGCCCATGGTGGACGCGCACGTGCTGCCGGCCATGGACAGCATTTTCGGGCGGCCGCCGGTGCGCGTGGAGATGTTCCGCACCAACGGCATCACCGAGTCGCAGTTGTTCGAGTTGCTCGCGCCCGACACCACGCGCCTCGAACACCACACCGTGTCGTGGCTGCCCACGCTGGGTGGCGTGGACGTGGTGCTCACCCAGCGCACCGGTGCCGAGCCCGCGCGCCTCGATGCCGAGTGCGAGCACATCCACGGGCGACTGTCGGAGCTCATCGGCAACCGCTACTACGAACGCGGCGACCGTCCCATCTCCAGGGTGACCGGCGAACTGCTCGCCGCGCGCGGCGAAACAGTGGCGGTGGCGGAGTCGCTCACCGGCGGGAGCATCGCGCGCTATTTCACCGATCACGCCGGGTCCAGCGCGCATTTTCTGGCCGGCGCGGTGACGTATTCCAACCAGAGCAAGACGGACCTGCTGGGGGTGCGCGCCGAAACCATCGACGCGTTCGGCGCGGTGAGCGAGGAGACCTGCACCGAGATGGCGCACGGCATCCGCCGCCGCGCGAAGGCCACCTGGGGGATCGCCACCACCGGCATCGCCGGGCCCGCGGGCGGAACCCCGCACAAGCCGGTGGGACTCACCTTCATCGGCGTGGCCTGGGAAGGCGGGGTGCAGGTGAAACGCATGATCCTCCCCGGCGACCGCGCCACGGTACGTACCCGCGCGTCACACACTGCCATCTGGCTCCTCTACGATCAACTGCGGCGGCGCGGGTGAGACCGTGCGCCTCTTCGTTGCCATTCATCTGAGCGACGCGGTGCTGCGCGTCATCCGCGACGCCATCACCGGCTTCCCGGTGACGGCCCCGCCCTGGCGCTGGACCGGCCCCGCCACCTGGCACATCACGCTGAAGTTCCTGGGCGAGACCGCGCGCGACGATGTCGATGCGGTGCTGGGCGCGCTTGGCGACGTGGCGCCGCGCCACGTCCCCTTCGACCTGGCGCTCGGCGACTTCGGCGGATTCCCCAACCTGCGCGCGCCGCGCGTGCTCTTCTTCGCTGCGGCGGCCGGCGTGGCGCCGTGCACCGCGCTGGCAGACGACGTGGATGTGGCACTGTTCGAGGCGCTGGGTGTGGCGCGGGAGACACGCCGCTTCCACGCGCACACCACCGTGGCGCGCGTCAAGGACCGGCTTCCGGGCGGGGTCGCGGCAAAACTGGCGCTGGTTCCGGCGTTGACGGATGCCGTCACCCGCGTGGACGGTTTCGCGCTGGTCGAGAGCCGTTTGTCGCGTACCGGCGCGGAATACTCGACGGTCAAAGAGTTTGCCTTCTCCGGGGGCGGGTGATAGTATTTCGCCCGCACGTAATTTCAGGCGATAAGACGCCCCGTGAGCGGCCGGACGCGGGGGCGGTGGTGCAGATGGGAAAGGGCCGGCCACTCGTTTCAGTTCTGGAGGGGACTTATGCCAATGAAGCCCATGACCGCGGGTAAGACGGACGAAAAGAACAAGGCCATCGACCTGGCCGTCCAGCAGATCGAAAAGCAATTCGGACAGGGTTCCATCATGCGCCTGGGCGAGGGCGCTGCCATCGTGCCGGTCGAGATCATTCCCACCGGCAGCCTCGCGCTGGACATCGCGCTCGGCGTGGGCGGCGTGCCGCGCGGGCGCGTTATCGAGGTCTTCGGCCCCGAGGGATCCGGCAAGACCACGCTCACCAGCTCCATCATCGCCAACGCGCAGAAGCGCGGCGGTCTGGCCGCGTTCATCGACGCCGAGCACGCGTTCGACGTCGGCTACGCCAAGAAGATCGGCGTCGACGTGGACAACCTGCTCATCTCGCAGCCCGACACCGGCGAGCAGGCGCTCGAGATCACCGAGGTGCTCATTCGCAGCGGCGCGCTGGACATCATCGTCGTCGATTCGGTGGCGGCGCTGGTGCCGCAGGCGGAGATCAACGGCGAGATGGGCGACCAGCACGTGGGGCTGCAGGCGCGCCTCATGTCGCAGGCGTTGCGCAAGCTCACCGGCACGGTGAGCAAGACCAAGACCAGCCTCATCTTCACCAACCAGATCCGGATGAAGATCGGCGTCATGTTCGGCAGCCCCGAGACCACGTCGGGCGGCAACGCGCTGAAGTTCTACTCCAGCGTGCGCATGGACATCCGCCGCATCGCCGCCATCAAGGAAGGCGATCTCGTCACCGGCAGCCGCACCAAGGTCAAGGTGGTGAAGAACAAGGTTGCAGCACCGTTCAAGACCTGCGAGTTCGACATCATCTACGGAGAGGGCATCAGCTTCGAGGGTGACGTGATCGATATCGGTTCCGCGGTTGACATCGTCAAGAAGAGCGGGACGTGGTTCTCGTACGGCGAGGAGCGCCTCGGCCAGGGCAAGGAGCAGGCGCGGCGCTTCCTGAGAGAGCACCCGGAGATCGCGATCGACGCGGCGCAGAAGATCCGCGTGCACTTCGGTGTGGACGCCACGCCGGCCGCGGCGGGTGCCGCGAGCACGGCTGAAGAGGCAGCACCCGCGGGCGCCGCGGAGGTGCCGGAGGCGGCGGAGGGTGACGCGCTGGCGACGAATCCGCGCGGCAGGAAGCCGGGGTCCCCGCGCGCGCGTCAGTAGATGTCCGAGCACATCGTTGAGCGAAAACCGCGCCCCCGGGACCGGGTGATGATCCGGCTTTCCGGGGGGCGGTTTTTTGCGCTTCCCGAAGAAGCCGCCGCGGCGCTGGCCGTGGGTGCGGAGTTGTCCGACGAGGAGATCGAACGCCTCGCCGGTCTCGACGCGTACCTGCGCGGGCGCGACAAGGCGCTGCGCATGCTGGCCATCCGCGGGCGTTCGCGACGCGAGATCGACGATGCGCTGCGCGCGCTGGGCGTGGGCGACGCGGTGCGGCGCGGTATCGTGTCGGAACTCGAGGAGAAGGGGCTCATCGACGACGCCCGTTTCGCCCGCGAGTTCGTCTCGGTAAAGAAGGACGTGCGACGCATGGGGCCGCACCGGCTGCGCGCCGACCTGAAGAAGCTGGGCGTGGGCCGCACGGATCTGGAAGATGCGCTGGCGTCGTTCGGCGCGGACGAGCAGGAACGGCTGGCGCGGGCGCTGGCCGAGCGCGCCACGCGCAGCGGCACCATCGATGAGAAGATGGTGCGCCGCGTCGCGTCGATGCTCACCCGCAAGGGATTCGACTACGGCGTGGTCAATCGCATCGCCGCAGATCTGGCGAGGCGCATGGAGCGCGGCCCCGATGACACGGAGTGGGCCGCGCCCGACGACATGTGACGAGGCGTATGAGCAAGGATTCGCAGAATCGCTACGCGGTCAACCGCCTGGTGCAGGACTTCCTGGAGTACTTCGGTGCGCGCGGGCACACCGTGGTGCCCAGTGCGCCGCTCTTGCCCGAAGACCCCACGCTCCTGTTCACCGCGGCGGGGATGGTTCCGTTCAAGGCGTACTACAGCCAGCCGGAGAACGCGCCCTACGCGCGCGCGGCCAGCGTGCAGAAGTGTCTGCGCGCCGGCGGCAAGCAGAGCGACCTGGAGAACGTGGGCCGCACGCTGCGCCATCACACCTTCTTCGAGATGCTGGGCAACTTCTCCTTCGGCGACTACTTCAAGAAGGAGGCCATCGAGTGGGCCTGGGAGCTGTCCATCGACGTGTGGAAGCTCGACCGGGCCCGCATCTGGGTGACCATCTACGAGGACGACGACGAGGCCCACGACCTGTGGGCCAATCACATCGGTTTCCCCAGGGAACGCATCAAGCGCCTGGGCAGGAAGGACAACTTCTGGGGCCCGGTGGGCGACACGGGCGTGTGCGGGCCATCGTCTGAGTTGCACATCGACACCGGGCGCGAGGGTCCCGACGGCGGGCCGGGCCAGGACGACAGCGACCGTTACATCGAGTACTGGAACCTCGTCTTCCCGCAGTTCTTCTACACGGACAAGGGCGTGTACGACCCGCTGCCGCGCCCGGGCATCGACACCGGCCTGGGGCTCGAGCGCCTCGCCTTCATCCTGCAGGGCGCCGACGACAACTTTCACACCGACGAGTTCCTGCCCATCCGCCGCGCCATCGCCGCGGCGCTGCCGAAGTCGGCGGACGCGGGCAAGGCGGCGCTGGCCATCAACGCCGCCGCGGACCACGTGCGCGCACTCACCTTCGCGCTGGCGGAGGGCATCATGCCCTCCAACGACGGTCGCGGTTACGTGCTGCGCCGGCTGCTGCGCCGCGCGCTCACCAAGATGCAGCCGTTCGGTGTGCACGAGCCGTTCCTGGCCCGCGGGGTCGACGCGGTGGTCAACGCCATGTCTGCGCGCTATCCCGACCTGCAGCCGCGCGCAGCGCTGGTCAGGGACGTCGTTACGGCGGAGGAAACGCGCTTCCTCGACACGCTCGAGCAGGGCATGAGTCGCCTGGAGACGCTGTTCGACGACGCGCGCAAGAAGAAGCGCAAGACGATCGCCGGCGCCGATGTGTTCCAGTTGTACGACACCTTCGGCTTCCCGCCGGAGCTCACGCGCGAGATGGCGCAGGACCGCGGCCTCGACGCCGACATGGCGGGCTTCGAGACGGCGATGGGGCAGCAGAAGGAACGCGCGCGCAAGAGTGCCAAATTTGTGCAGGGCGTGGAGAGGGTGTCCGTCGTCGATTCAGGCAGTTTGCAGGTTGGAATTGACCTTCGTCCGGATGTGAAGAAGACCGAGTTTCTTGGCTATGATGAACTCGATTGCGACGCGGTGGCCGTCAGCGTTGGCGACGCGCGTGCGGAGCGTATCGCGCGGCAGGACGAAGGCGAGTTCGTTGAACTGACAACCGACCGCACGGTCTTCTATCCCGAAGGTGGTGGGCAGATTGGAGACGCGGGTTCGATTGCTTTCGGTGAGAATCCGCTGTTGGTGGTAGACGCGTATCGCGCCGGAGAGCGCATCGCGCACCTGGTGCGCGTGACCGGCGGGCGTGCGCAGGTGATCGAGCAGATCAAGTCCAACCGCGCGGGGCGCCTGCACGTCGACCGGGAGCGTCGCTTCGCCACCATGCGCAACCACACCGCCACCCACCTGCTGCACGCCGCGCTGCGCCAGGTGCTGGGCACCCACGTGACCCAGGCGGGATCGCTGGTCGCGCCCGACCGGCTGCGCTTCGACTTCCACCACTACCAGGCCGTCAAGCCGGAGGAAGTGGCCGAGATCGAACGCATTGTGAACGAGGCGGTCATGAACGACCTGGCCGTGACCGCGGAGTACCGCTCCTACGACGATGCCATCGCGGATGGCGCCATGGCGCTCTTCGGTGAGAAGTACGGCGACGTGGTGCGCATGGTCTCCATCGATGCATTTTCGCGCGAGTTGTGCGGCGGCACGCATCTGCGTCGCACCGGCGAGGTGGGCGCCTTCTTCGTGCGCCAGGAGGGCGCGGTGGCATCGGGCGTGCGCCGCGTGGAGGCGGTTACCGGCACCGGCGCGCTGGAAATGGCGCGCGGGGCTCTGCGTGACTGGGAACAGGTGGCGGCGCTGTTGCGCGTGTCACCCGCCGATGTGGAGCGCCGGGTGCGTGCCTTGCTGGAGGAGAACGAGGCCTTCGCGCAGCGGCAGAAGCGGGACGAGGAGCGCCGCGCCCAGAGCGAGGCGGCCGACGCCCTCGCCGGCGCGGAGGACATCGGCGGCCTGCGCTTCGTGGCCCTGACCGTCGACGTCCCCGACGTGAATGCGCTGCGCAGCTACGGCGACGCACTGCGCGGGCGGATCGGGATCGGGGTGGGGCTGGTGTGCCAGTCCGGGGCGGAGAAGCCGGTGTGTTTGGTGGTTGCGAGCGACTCTGCTATAAAGGAGCGGGGAATCCGGGCCGACGACCTCACGCGGAAGGTCGGCGCCGAGCTGGGGTACCGCGGCGGGGGCAAACCCCACATGGCCCAGTTCGGTATCCCGGGTGTGCAGGAATTCGACCGCGTGCGGGACTTTCTCCGCGGCGCCCTGTCGCCGGCATGAGGTGACCTTCTTGAGGATGCCACTGTTCATTCGTGTGACGGCTTCGGCCATGATCATGGTCATGGGGATCACCACCCTGGCCCCGGCGCAGATCATCCGCAACCAGCGCCCGCGCGCGTACGGCGCCACCACCGCGACCCCGCCGCCGGCGCCCGAGGCCCGGGCCGATTCGGTGCTGGCCGGTCCCACGCAGTTGACGCCACGTGGTTTCGATTCCCCGGTGGATCCGGCCACGTACATCATCGGTCCCGGCGACCAGTTCGTCGTGTTTCTGCGCCCGCAGGGAATCGATTTCCGGCTCACCGTGCTCCCCGAGGGGAAGGTGCTCGTTCCCGACGCGGGGCTTGTGCAGGCGGCGGGGCTCTCCATCAACCAGTTCCGCGACGAACTGAAGAAGGGGCTGGCGTCGTTCCACCACGGGTCGGAGATTCAGTGCCAGCTGATGCTGCCGCGCACCTTCGTGGTGTACGTGCTGGGCGATGTGACCACGCCGGGTCCGGTGCAGGTTTCCGCACCGTTCCGCGTGGACGCAGCCATCGCCGCCGCCGGCGGCGTGGCGTCGCCGGGTTCGAAGCGCGAGATCGAGATCCGCGAGAACGGCGAGGTGACGGCAACGGTCGATCTCGTGCGCCTGCAGCGCCTGGGAGACACGGCCGTCAACCCCATGCTGCACGAGGGCCAATCCATCTTCGTGCCCTCGCGCGGCCCGGCGTGCAATGTAACCGGCGAGGTGTGGCAGCGCGGCGGTTACGAGATCGTGGAGGGCGAGACCGCGGCCGATCTGATTGAACTCGCCGGCGGTTTCACCACCAATGCGGACCCCGGGGACATGGTACTCGAGCGGATCGCGGAGTCCGGCGAGATCACCGTGCTCAAGCTGCCGGAGTCGGAACTCGCGACCACGCGCCTGCAGGACGGGGACGTCGTGGTGGTGCCGGACAAGCGCAGCTTTCCGGGCATCGACTTCGTGCGCGTGCAGGGGGGCGGTGGACGCGACGGGCGCATCTACCTGGCGGAGGGAGAGACGCTGGATTCCTTTCGGCCGCGGTTCATCCGCTTGCGCAACGACTTCGACCTGTCCAACTCCAAGATCGAGCGCAGGCAGCCGGACGGATCGATGGAGTTCATCCCGGTGGATCTCTCGCGGCTGGTGCGTGGCGACACCACCCTCTCCGTGGTCCTGCAATCCGGGGACGTGATCAATGTTCCGCGGCTGGAGGACATCGTGTACGTGACGGGCGAGGTGATGCGCCCGGGCGAGGTGGACTTCCAGCGGGGCCTGCCGGCGGGGCGCTACATCGCCATGGCGGGCGGTCCCAGCGACACCGGCAGCATCGACAAGCTTGAGATCTTCGACGACCGGGGCAACCGGCGCGACGGCGATCGCGATAGTGTCGTGTACCGGGGTGAGACAATCCTGGTCAAACGCCGCACGGCGGTCGTGTGGGGTAACGTGTTCATCGGGTTCGTCAGTCTTACGAGCCTGTTCCTCTCGGCGTACGCAGTCATCACCGCCAACAGCAACTGACGGCCGGTGGCAGAAAGGTCGGGGATCGGTCATCAAAGCTCTCATCCTGGCGGGCGGCAAGGGAACGCGATTGCGCCCCATCACGCACACCAGTGCCAAGCAACTGGTGCCAGTGGCCAACAAGCCCATCCTCTTCTATGCCATCGAGGCCATCCGCGAGGCGGGCATCCAGGACATTGCCATCATCGTGGGTGACACCGCGGACGAAGTCATGCAGGCGGTCGGCGACGGCGGCCGCTTCGACGCGCGGGTCCATTACATCCGCCAGGAGGCGCCGCTGGGGCTCGCGCACGCGGTGAAGATTTCGCGCGACTACATGCAGGACGACCCCTTTGTCATGTACCTCGGCGACAACCTCCTCTCCGGCGGCATCCGTGGTTTCGTGGACGAGTTCACGCGCGGCAAGTACGACGCGCAGATCCTGCTCACGCGGGTCAAGAATCCCAGCGACTTCGGCGTGGCCGAACTCAAGGGCGACCGCGTGGTGGGTCTGGAGGAGAAGCCGAAGAAGCCCAAGAGCGACTACGCGCTGGTGGGTGTGTACATGTTTACGCCCACCATCTTCGAGGCGACCGAGAAGATCAAGCCAAGCGGGCGGGGCGAACTCGAGATCACCGACGCCATCCAGTACCTGATCGAGAACGGTTACCACGTGCAGTCCCACGTGGTGGAGGGGTGGTGGAAGGACACCGGCAAGCTCGAGGACATGCTCGACGCCAATCGCATGGTGCTGACCGGCATGGCCACGCGCGTGGAGACACGGCAGCTGGAGGATTCCGAGTTTCACGGCCACGTGCACCTGGACGACGACGTGGAGGTCAAGGGGAGCATCCTGCGCGGGCCGTGCATCGTCGGCCGCGGATCGCGCATCGTGAACGCCTACATCGGGCCCTTCACCAGCGTTGGTCCCGGATCGCACATCGAGAACAGCGAAGTCGAGAACAGCATCATCCTGGAGAACTGTTCGATCCTCGACATCGGCAGCCGCCTCAGCGACAGCCTGATCGGCCGCAACGTGGTGGTGCGGCGGGGCAGCAAGCCGCCCCGCGCCTACCGGCTCATGGTGGGCGACAACAGCGAGATCACGGTGCTGTGATGATGCTTCCCGGAGCGGACGACATTCGCGCGCGTTTCCGCCAGCGGGCCGAGCTCGCGGCGCGCGCGGAGGTGCTGGCCCCGGCGGTGGCGGCGGCCGCAGCGGAACTGGTTGGCTGCATCGAAAAGGGCGGCACCGTGTTCGCGTGCGGCAACGGCGGCAGCGCCACCCAGTCGACGCACCTGGTGGGCGAGCTGGTGGGTCGCTTCCGGCGCGAGCGCAACCCCTACCGCGCCTACTCGCTCAACGAAAACACCGCGACCCTCACCGCGGTCCCCAACGACTACGAGTTCGCCGAGGTGTTCGCGCGCCAGGTGCGCGGGCTGGGGCGCGCGGGGGACTGCCTGGTGGCCATTTCCACCAGCGGCAACTCCCAGAATGTGGTGCGGGCCTGCCGCGCCGCGCGCGAAGCCGGCGTGCGCGTGATATCGCTCACCGGCGATGGTGGCGGCCAGGTGGGCGCTCACAGCGACGTGCTCATCGCCGTGCCCGACGCCGAGACGCCGTGCGTGCAGGAAGTCCACCTCATCGTGATCCATCTCCTGTGCGGCATGGTGGAAGACGCGCTCGCCGGCCGTCCTCGCGACTGATCCCACGGAGGCGCGGTGCGCGTCCTTGCTCCTACCCGTCATGCAGAAACCGATTCCGGCCGGTGCGCGGACGATGTCTGAACGCCTGCAGGTGGACCGTCGCCCCGCGCGGGTGATCATCGTGGTCAACGAGGACTGGATGTTCTGGTCGCACCGCCTGGCGCTGGCGCGCGCGGCGACCGCCGCGGGGGCGCGGGTCACGGTGGCAACGCGCGTGGATCGCCACGGCGAGCGCATCGAACGCGAGGGATTCCGCCTGGCGCCGCTGGCGTGGCGCCGGGGTTCGCGGGACGTGATCGCGGAAGCCGCGGCGGTGGCGGATCTCGCGGCACTCTACCGGCGTGAACGACCCGATCTGGTGCACCACGTGGGCGTGAAGGCGGCGTTGTACGGTGGAATGGCGGCGCTGGCTGCGGGCGGGCCGGCGCAGATCCATACCATCGCCGGGTTCGGCTTTGTTTCCGTTTCGCAACGGCGCCGTGCGCGCGCGTTGCGTGCCACCATGGGGGCGGCGTTCCGGCGCGTGCTCGCCCGGCCCCGTTCGCATCTGGTGGTGCAGAACGCGGACGATCTCGCCGACGTGCGCAACGGAGCGCTCTTCCCGATGGCGCGCGTGCACCTGGTGGCCGGCTCGGGCGTGGATACGGAGGCCTTCGCCCCGTCGCCGGAACCGGACGGACCGGTGACGGCGGTGCTCGCGAGCCGGCTGATCCGCCCCAAGGGGATCGTGCAGCTGGTGGACGCGGCCCGCATCCTGCGCCACGAGCAATGCGCGCTGCGGGTGGTCCTGGTGGGCGATCCCGACCCGGAGAATCCCGACACGGTGACGGAAGCGGAGCTGCGCGCCTGGCATGGCGAGGGCTTGATCGAGTGGCGGCGGCGTTGTGACGACATGCCGGCGGTGTGGGCCGCGTGCCACGTGGCCGTGCTGCCCAGCTACCGGGAGGGCATGCCGCGCACCCTGCTCGAGGCGGCGTCGTGCGCGCGCCCGCTGGTTGCCAGCGATGTTCCCGGGTGCCGCGACCTGGTGCGCGACGGTGACAACGGATTCCTGGTTCCGCTGCACGACGCGCCGGCGCTGGCCGCTGCACTCGCACGCCTGGCCGGGGATGCGGCGCTGCGCGTGCGCATGGGTGCGCGCGCCCGCGCGCTGGTGGAGCAGCACTACTCCGACCGGCATATCGTGGCGCAGATGCTCGCGCTCTACCGGGGTGCGATCGGGATTGGTGAGGCTCGATGAAGTGCGTTCTGGTTACCGGTGCCACCGGCTTCATCGGCCGCGCCGTGTGTACGGCGCTCGACGGGAACGCGCACGTGCGCGCGACGTCGCGCACCGTGTCCGCGGACGGGCCCTGGGACGAGGCGGTCCGCGCCGACCTCGCGCGGCCGCTGGACGGAGCGCTGGTCGACGGCGTCGACGCGATCCTGCACTGCGCCGGTGTTGCGCACGCGCACGGCGTGGCGCTGGACGACGACGCATACTTCCTGGCCGGTAACGTTGCCGGCGCGCGGCGGGTGTGCGAAGCCGCCGCGGCAGCCGGAGTGGCGCGCGTGGTGCTCGCGAGCAGCGTGTCGGTGCTGGGCGATGGGGGACCCCATGCCGTCGAGGAGGACGCCGTGCCGGCGCCGTCGACTGCCTACGCGCGCAGCAAGCTCGCGTCCGAACAGTTCCTCCTGAGTGTGGTGGCCGAGCCTGTCGTCCTGCGCTTCCCGCTCGTGTACGGACCGGGGCTTCCTGGAAATCTGGCGCGCATGATCGATGCGGTGGCGCGACGCCGGTTTCCGCCCGTGCCCGAGGTGCACAACCGGCGTTCGATGATCCATGTGCAGGACGCGGCCCGCGCGATGGTGCTCGCGGCCAGCGAGAGCCGGGCCGCGGGCGGCACATTCACCGTGACCGACGGCCGTACCTACTCGACGCACGAGATCTACCGCTGGATCCTGCGTGCGATGGGACGGGAGGCGCCACGGGTGACACCGCCGTTGTTCCTGTTTGGCGCGCTGGCCGGGGTGGGTGACGTCGCCGGGCGCCTGCTGCACCGGCGCGCACCCTTCGATGGCGACGCCTACCGAAAACTGTTCGGTTCCGCTGAGTTCCGCTCCGCCCGCTTTCCCACGCTGGGCTTTGCACCGGAATGGGACCTGGAGCGGGCCATGCCGGCGGTGGTTGCCGCCCGGGAAAGTGGCGCCGGATAGCACTTGAGCCTCCGCGCATCCGGGGCCTATTCTGTAGGCCGCATCAAACGCCGATCCCATGGTCACATTACTGGCATTCCTTTCCGCGCTGGCGCTTTCCTACGCCGGCACCCGGCTCCTGCTCCGGCGGCCGCCGGCGCGCGCGTTCGTCGACGTCCCGTCCGAGCGCAGTTCGCACGATCACCCCAAGCCGCGCTTTGGCGGTATCGCCATCGTGACCGCGTTCTTCCTGACCTACGCGTGGCTGTGCGTGGCGCGCCCGGAGCTGCGCGCCTTCCTTCCCATGGCGGGTGGCTGCGCGATCCTGTTTGGGGTGGGTCTGTGGGACGACTGGCGTGGCGTGGGGGTCGGGTTGCGTTTCGTGGCCCAGGGGCTGGCGGCGGCCATCGCGATCTGGGCAGGCGTGGTCATCGATACGGTCACCCTGCCGGTGGTGGGAACGCTGGAACTCGGCTGGCTCTCCATCCCCCTCACCGCGCTGGTGTTCCTCACCAGTGTCAATTTCTACAACTTCATCGACGGCATCGACGGACTCGCCGCCGGCAGCGCCCTCATTTCGTCCGCGTTCCTTGCCATCGTGGCCAGCATGGTGGGACAGCCGATGTTCGCGGTGCTGCTGTTCGCGGTCGCGGGTGCAGCGCTCGGTTTTCTTCAGTACAACTTTCCCCCGTCACGGCTCTTCATGGGCGACGGAGGAAGCACGTTCTTTGGATACGTCTTTGCCTACCTGGCAGTGGCGGGAAACCGCGCCGTGCCGGAGATTCCCATTTTTGTTCCTCTGCTGCTGCTCTCCTCGCTCTACCTGGACGCGGGGTTGACGGTGGTGAACCGGCTCCTGCGGCGCGAGAAGCTGTTCCAGCCCCACCGTACGCACTACTACCAGCGCTTGCTGCAGATCGGTCTCAACCACAAACAGGTGACGCTGCTGGAGTACCTGGTGACCATCCTGCTGGGCGCCAGTGCGCTCCTGTACGTGCGTGCCGGCGAGTGGTTTGCGCCCTTCCTGGGTGTGGCGTGGATGGCGGCCTTCACCCTGGCCATCCTGAAGATCCGCGGGATGGAACGCGGCGATCGGCTGGTCTGGGAACGCCGCACGTTGTTGGTGGTGACCACGGACCTGGCGGCCATCGCGGTGGCCTACCTGGGGGCGTACTTCCTGCGCATGGGGTTCCAGTTCACCGAGGCGGAGGGAAGGGCGGTGCTGCGCGCGTTGCCCATCGTGATCATCGTGCGCAGCGCGTGCTTCTTCAAGTTCGGCCTGTACCGCAGCATGTGGCGCTACACCACCACCGGCGACGTGGTCCGCGTGATCAAGGCGGTCAGCGTCGGGTCGGCCATCATCCTCGCCGCCGTGGTGCTGCTCTACCGTTTCGTTGCCTTCCCGCGAGCGCTGTTTCTGATCGAGTACTTCCTTTTGATCTCGCTCATCCTCGGGGTTCGTTTTTCGACGCGGTTGTTCCACGAAATCGGGCGCGAGAACCAGGGCGGAGACGCGCGGCGCTTTGCGGTGATCGGATCCGGTGACGCCGCCGAGCGGGCGGCGCGGGAGTTGAACGCGCGTGGACCGCAGCATTCCGTTGTCTGTTTCGTGGACGACGATCCCGCCACCATCGGCCTCTTGATCCACGGCGTGCCCGTGCAGGGTCCCGGCGACGAACTCGCGAGCGTGTGCCGGCGCTTCCGGGTGGACGCGCTGGTGTACGCGCACGCGGACAGCGCTGAGGCCGCCGCCTCGCAGTGGGTGGCGCGCGCGCGCAGCGCCGGGGTTTCCATCGAACCCGCGCCCGGCGCGGTGGGGGATGCGGTTCCTGCAGCGATCGCGCTCGATCGCGTTGCGACCGTGCTGGGCAGGCGCGGAGCGATGAGCCCGCGGGCGGTGGCGGGGCTGAAGGGAAGAACCGTCCTGGTGACCCACGCCGGCGCCGGCATGGGCGGCGCGCTGGTGAGCGCGCTGCGGGAGGCGGGCGCCGAGGTCGTCGTACACGTGGACGATCCCACCATGACCGGCGGTGCCGTACCGGATGGCGTGGCGGTGTGTGCGGGACCCCTGGTGGATGACGCCTGCGGGATCGTCGCGTCGGTCAGGCCGGATCTGGTGCTGCACGCGGTGAACGTGGTGTCCGCGCCGGTCATCAACGACGACGATTTTGCGTGGCACCATCTGGTGCGCGAGACGGATGCGCTGTCGCAGGCGGTGTGGGATGCGCGGCCCGGCAGCCGCCTGGTGGTCGTGAGCCGCTGGGAAGGAGCGCGCCCCGGTGACCGGGAGACCGCCATTGCGGCGGTAATGGAGGCAACCCTCCTGAGCCGCACCGGCACCAACTCCGCCGCCGTACTGCGCCTCCCGCGCGTACTCACCGCCGGCGTTCTGTCCCGCTCGTCCGCGGAGGTGACGTTCGACCTGGCCGAGCCGGAAGCCGCGCGCTGCGTGGTGGAGATTGCGTCAGGAGCGTTTCGCGGCATCTATGTGACGACGCCGGGGCGCGAGTACGTTCTCGCGGGTGCGCACGGCGCCGTTGCGGCCGGTTCACCCGGCCCCGTCGCCGGTCCTCCCGGGCGTGTCCCCGTGTTCCCGGGTGAACACATCGATGAGTGCGGCGTCGACGGCGTGCGGCGGGTGTTGAGCCCGCTGTTTCCCGCGGCGGAACCGTTCCGCCGGCTGGCGGCTGCGGGCCCGACCCGGACCAGCCACGCGGAGCGGGATGAGTGGCTGCATGCGATTGCCGCGCAGCTCTACCATGTCACGCCGCGCCGCGAAGCCGTCCTGGAGCGGCCGGAGGTGTGATGGCGAAACAGCTCCTGCATATCATCGGCTCGATGCGCCCGCGGCAGTGGACCAAGAACCTGGTCGTGTTCGCGGCGTTGATCTTCTCGCGCAATTTCGACAACCCCGCGATGGTGCTGAGGAGCGTGGAGGCCTTCTTCATCCTGTGCCTGCTCTCCGGCGTGATCTACATCGTCAACGACCTCGCGGACCTGCCCAGGGACCGGCAGCACCCCATGAAACGAAACCGCCCGCTCGCGTCGGGCGCGCTGCGGCCGCAGGCGGCGGTGGCGGCCGCGGTGATCGGCATGCTGGCGGGCATCTATCTGTCGTGGCGGATCGGCACCAACTTCCTGGTGGTCGCCTGTGCCTTCTTCGTTCTGAATTTTCTCTACTCGTTCTTCCTCAAGCGGATCGTTCTGCTGGACGCGATGAGCATATCGCTCTCGTTCGTGCTGCGCGCCATCGCCGGCGTGGAGGCGCTGCACGGCTTCGGCGAAAACATCGAGATCTCGCCGTGGCTGCTCATCTGTACGCTCTTCCTCTCGTTGTTCCTCGCCTTCTGCAAGCGGCGCCACGAGTTGCTCTTCGTCGAGAACCCCGGCAACCACCGCGAGACGCTGCAGGAGTACTCGCCGGCCCTGCTCGACCAGCTGGTGGGCATCTCCGCGGGCGGGTCGGTGCTGTCGTACGCGCTGTACACCATCTGGCCGGAGACGGTGGAGAAGTTCGGGACCAGCAATCTCGTGTACACGGTTCCGCTGGTCCTGATCGGCGTCATGCGCTACCTGTACCTGGTCTACACCAAGGAAAAGGGCGGCAGCCCCTCCGACCTCCTGCTGCACGAACGCTTCATCCTGATCGACGTGGTCCTGTGGATTCTCCTCGTCGTGCTCATTCTGGGCGGCGCGTGAGGAGATGGGTTCCCGGTGACGCCGCGTACCTTCCGTTCCCATGACCGCGCCGCCGAACGCGCGGGCAGCGCGCCCGCGCAGGAGGTCACCGCGCGCGCCAAGGTGAACCTCGGCCTGGAGATCATCCGCCGGCGCGAAGACGGTTACCACGAGATCGAGACCGTGCTGCAGAGCGTCGACCTGGCCGATCACCTGCGGGTGGAGCTCACCGCCGATGCCCGCGTGGACATCGCGTGCGACGAGCCCGGCATCCCCACCGACGCCGCCAACCTGTGCCACCGGGCCATCGTGGCCATGCGCCCGCTGGCGGGGCCGTCGCTGGGCGCGCGTATCCGCATCGACAAGCACATACCGCCGGGGGCGGGCCTGGGGGGTGGCAGCGCGGACGCCGCCGGCGTCCTGCTGGCGGTGGTGCGGGGCCTGGGGCTCACCGTGACCCCGGAAGAGATGCAGACGGTGGCCGCTTCCATCGGCAGCGATGTGCCGTTCATGCTGCGGGGCGGGACCATGCTGGGGCGCGGAAGGGGGGAGATTTTGACCGCGCTGGAGCCTCTCAAACGGGGGATTTTTGTGATCGTTAAGCCAAAGGTAAGCATATCCACGGCTTGGGTTTACTCCCAATTCAATTTTCGATTGACAACCCACAGGCACCGTCTTAACCTGAGGTCGGCCAATTCCGCGCTGGCGAGATTTCCGAGGAGCCGGCTGCCGTTCAGGAATGCGTTGGAGGACGTGGTGCTTCCCAGCCATCCCGAAGTCGCGGGGCTCCTCGAGCAGTTGCAGTCGGAACGGCCTTTCTTTGCGTCAATGACTGGAAGCGGGTCAGCCGTGTATGCGATCTTCGATCGCGAAACGCGCGCCGCAGAAGTCGCTGAGCGATTTTCGGTGAGGGGTTTGTTCACCTCGGTCGCGAAACCGGCGAAGCAGGCGGTGGACATTCGGTGAGACCGCACCTGCGGCAGTGAGTGTCGGCTTGCAGAGGAAGGGGACCCGATGAAGATCACCGAAGTGCGTGTTTCCCTGCGCGACGACGCAAAGCTGAAGGCGTTTGCCAGTATTACGCTCGACGACGCCTTCGTCATCCGCGGTCTCAAAATCATCGAGGGGAAGACCGGGACATTCGTAGCGATGCCGAGCCGCCGCCGCAAGGACGGTGAGTATCAGGATATCGCGCACCCGATCAACAACGATGCTCGCGAGGAGATGGAGCGAATCATTCTCGACGAGTACCAGCGGGAAAAGGAACGGGCGAACGTAGAGACCCCGCACGTGCCGGAACGCTAGGGCACGCGCAACTCCCTCGAGCGAATCCTTCTCCACTTTTTTCTGGGGCGTCGACAAGCGGCAAGTCACTGGGTTTTGGTCCCAGCATTCGGAGGTTCGAATCCTCCCGCCCCAACCACGGGCAGGCGCCGGACTTCGAACTGATGGCCTGCATATCTCTGGAGCTCGCACATGGACGGTCTGAAGCTCATATCCGGCAACGCCAACCGGCCGCTGGCGGAAAAAGTCGCTGAGCAGATGGGCGTGCCGCTTTCGGACGTCACCGTCGACCGTTTTGCGGATGGCGAGATCCAGGTCAAGATCAACGAAAACGTCCGCGGTGTGGATGTCTTCATCATACAGTCCACACAACCGCCGGCGGAGAACCTCATGGAGCTGCTCATCCTGCTCAATGCGTGTTTTCTGGCCTCGGCGGAGCGGATCACGGTGGTTACGCCGTACTACGGTTACGCGCGCCAGGACCGCAAGGACCAGCCGCGCGTCCCCATTACCGCCAAGCTGTGTGCGCAGCTGATCGAAGTGGCGGGGGCGAACCGGGTCCTGACCCTGGACCTGCACAGTACGCAGATCCAGGGGTTCTTCGACATCCAGGCCGACAACCTGTTTGCGGCGCCGGTCATCCTCGATCACATTCGCGAGGGTGACACCAGCAACCTGATGATCGTGTCCCCGGACGTGGGCAGCACCAAGATCGGACGGGCGTTCGCCAAGCGTCTCAATGTGGACCTGGCCATCGTCGACAAGCGGCGCTCGGAGAAGGATAACGTCGAGGTGATGAACATCATCGGCGACGTGCGTGGCCGCGACGTGGTGATCCTGGACGACATGATCACTACCGGCGGCACGCTGGTGAAGGCGGCCCGCGCAGTGTCGGACAAGGGCGCCAGGTCGGTTGTGGCTTGTGCCACACACGCGGTATTCGCCGGCGATGCATGCCGGCTCATACAGGATTCGCCGATTCGCGAAGTCGTGGTGACGAACTCACTGCCCTTCACGCGGTTCGACGAATGTCCCAAGGTCGAGGTTCTGGATATTTCCCGGCTCATTGCCGAGGCAATCAAGCGAATTCATTACAACGAGTCGGTCAGCACGCTCTTCGTGTAGCGGAAGGTGATAGGTCATGGAACGGTATGCTCTTCAATCGGAAGTTCGTGATGGTGCCGGAAAGGGTGTCGCGCGCAAGCTGCGCATGACGGGCCGCCTGCCGGCGGTGCTCTACGGCCGCAAGGAGACCCCGGTGGGCCTTTCCCTCGCCGAGGTGGACGTGCGCAACATCCTGCGCAAACACCAGGACAGCGCCATCGTGGATCTGTCCATCGGCGACGGTTCCGCGCTCAACGCGATCATCCGCGACGTCCAGCGCCATCCGGCCACCGGACGCCTCCTGCACGTCGACCTGCAGCGCATCAGTCTCACCGAGAAGATCCGCGTCGAGGTGCAGGTACACCTCGTCGGCACCGCGGCGGGCGTGAAGGATCAGGGCGGCATTCTGGAGCACGGGACGCGCAGCGTGAACATTCTCTGCCTGCCCGCCGAGATCCCGCACGAGATCCCGGTGGACGTTTCGGCACTGCGCATCCACGACGCCATCCACATCCGCGACATCGCGGAGGCATACCCCAACGTCGAGTTCATGGACGACCCCGACGCCACCCTGGCCAACGTGCTCCCGCCGATCGTCGAGGCGGTGGCGACCCCGGCCGAAGAGGCAGCGGTGGCCGAGCCGGAGCTGATCCGCAAGCCCGGTGCGGAGGGCGAGGCCGGCGAGGAGAAGGCCAAGGAGAAGGCCAAGGAGAAGGACAAGAAGGACTAGCGCGGGCGCGCAACGTCCGTCCGGGCCCCGCGGCGTTCGATCCGGGATCGATTCGCCCCGGGGCCCTTTTCTTGACCGGCAGCCCCGCGAGAGGGGGAAGGAGCCTGTTCGTCCATGGCGGTGGAATACCTCGTCGCCGGTCTCGGCAACCCCGGCGACCGCTACCGGAACACCCGGCACAACCTTGGCTTCCACGTGGTGGAGGCGCTGGGCCGCGCGCGCGGCGCGCGCTGGCGCGAGCAGGGCGGGAATCGCCGCGTGGCGCGCATGGCGCTCGCGGGCCGCGACCTGCTGCTGGTGGAGCCGCTCACCTTCATGAACCTGTCCGGGAATGCACTGCGGCCCATCGTGGACGCGGAGTCGCTGCCGCCGGCGCGGGTGCTGGTGGTGTGCGACGACATCGCACTGCCGCTGGGGCAACTGCGACTGCGGCCGGGGGGGAGCGACGGCGGCCACAACGGGCTGGTATCGGTAATCGAGCGCCTGGAGACCACGGGGTTTCCCCGCCTGCGCATGGGTGTGGGACCGGTTCCGCCCCGGGTGGACGCCGCCGAGTTCGTCCTGGCCGAGTTTCTGCCCGAGGAGCAGGAGGCCGTGGCGGAGATGATCGGGACGGCCGCGGAGTGCGTGGCCGCGTGGGTCACCACCGGCATCGACCGGGCCATGGGGCGCTACAACGCCCGCAAGGAGCCCCCTCCCGAGGAATGACCCGGAGAGGCCGTGCGCCGGGCAAGCGGACTGTCGCGGAAGCCGAGCGGCCACGGTGCCGAGCCCATTTCAATAGATGGGGCTCGGCGAGCGAGGCTGAGCGCAAGGGCGAGGCGCCCGGTGGGGCGCCGAGACCCGTGTCCGCGGGCCGGCGCACGGCCTCTCCGAACTCAGATCCTTGACGGGCCCGCGGCGGTCCGGTATAGTAACCCCTCTTAATTCAGTCAGTTTCACGCCGACGAGAACTTCTCTACCCTCCGGCCGGTTTCACCGCTGCGGGAGGGTCGTTGTCCACAGGGAGGTATTCGATGAGAAGTTATGAGTGTGCCGTGATCTTTGAACCATCCGTTTCCGAGGATGGGTTGAAGACCAGTACGGCGAAGTACGTCGAGGTCATCGCCAGCGGTGGCGGTGAAATCACCCAGGTGGAGACCTGGGGCAAGCGAAGGCTCGCGTACGAAATCATGAAACAGCCCGAGGGTCACTACTTCTTCTACCGGTTCCGCGGGGCCAGCACGCTCCTCGACGAACTGGGCCGTCAGCTGCGCATCGACGAGCACGTGCTCCGTCACATGATCGTGGTCGACGAGCTCGCCGCCGGTGATGAGCCCGGACTCGACCCCGCAACCGTGGAACCCGTATTTGGACAACCGCAGGAGGACCACCGTGGCGAGAGACAGGGTTGACAAGAAGAAGAAGGGCGAGAAGCGCGAGAAACGGCCGATCCGCAAGAAGAAGTGCAAGTTCTGCCTCGACCGGGTCACGTATCTCGACTACAAGGACGAGCGCCGGCTGCGGCGTTTCATGACCGATCGCGGCAAGATCACGCCGCGCCGGATCACCGGGACCTGCGCGAAGCACCAGCGCATGCTCGCAATGGCGGTTAAGCGCGCGCGGCTCATCGCGCTCGTTCCGTACGTTCGCGAGTACTACCGTTAGCGGAAAAGGGAGTCAGACATGGAAGTCATTCTTCTCGACGCCATCCACAAGCTGGGAAACCGGGGCGAGATGGTGAAGGTGAAGCCGGGCTACGCCCGCAACTACCTCTTCCCGCGCAAACTGGCGCTTCCCGCGAGCGAGGCCAACCGTCGCGTGTTCCAGGAGAACGAGCGCAAGCTCATCAAGCGCGACATGCAGGAGATGGCGTCGGCGCGTGCCCAGGCGGCAAAGCTGGCCGGGGCGGCGTGCACCATCACCGTGCAGGTGGGTGAGGAGGACAAGCTGTACGGTTCCGTCACCGTTCTGGACATCTTCCGCCACCTCGAGGAAAAGGGATACCAGCTCGAAAAGCGCCAGATCGTACTCGACGAGCCCATCAAGCAGCTCGGCGAGTACACGGTCGACGTGCGCCTGCACCGCGAGGTCAGCGTGCCGGTCAAAGTATCGGTGGTGAAGGAGTAATCATCTCGCAAGGGGGACCGCCGTGTTAGCCGTTGTCATGGCGGGTGGCGTGGGCGAGCGTTTCTGGCCCGCCAGCCGCCGCCAGCGGCCCAAGCAACTCCTCGACCTCACCGGGCAGGGGAGCATGATCCGGCTGACGCTCGCGCGGCTCGAAGGCCTCGCGACTCCGGGCGAGACGTTCGTTTTCACCAACCGCGAGCAGCGCGATGCCATCATGGACGAAGTGGCGGGACTGGTCCCGCCGGAGAACGTGGTGGGCGAACCGGACGTGCGCAACACAGCCCCCTGCATCGGGCTGGCGGCGGTGGTGGCGCGGGCGCGCGGCGGCGAGCGGACGATGCTGGTGCTGCCGGCCGACCACCTGGTGGCGCCGGTGGGACGGTTCCAGGAACTGGTTCGCGCGGGCGCGCGACACGTCGAGGCCCACGCGGATCTGCTGACCTTTGGCGTGACGCCCACGCGTCCGGAAACCGGTTATGGCTACATCCGGCTGGCGGAGCCGGCGGGTGACGGCGGCGCGCCCCTGTTTCGCGTGGCGGCCTTCCTGGAGAAGCCGGACGCGGCGCGGGCCCGGCGCCTGGTGGCGGAGGGCTGCCTGTGGAACAGCGGGATGTTCATGTGGCGGACCGACACCGTGCTGGAAGGTCTCGCACGGCACCTGCCGGAGCTGGGGGCGGTACTGGGGCGTATCGCGTCGGGCATGGGAACACGCCCGCTGGCGGAGGTGTTGAACGAGGAGTATGTGCGCGCCCCCGCGATTTCGATCGATTACGGCCTGATGGAGAAGGCGGAGAACGTCGTCGCCCTCAGGGCGGATTTCGACTGGAACGACGTGGGGAGCTGGGAGTTCATCCGCGACGCGTACCCCGCCGATGATCAAGGCAACGTCGCCGTCGGCGACCACGTTCTCATCGACGGAAGCAACAATACCATCGTGTCCCGCGAACAACTGGTTGCGATCGTCGGTGTGGACGACGTGGTGGTGGTGGAGGACGGCGGTGCCATCCTGGTGTGCCGGCGGGATCGCGTGCAGGAAGTCAAACGGGTCGTCGCGGAGTTGAAGAAGCGCGGCCGCAGCGATCTGACCTAAGTCCACGGAGGAATCGAGAACATGAGGGCAATCCGAATTCTGCTGCCACTGTCACTGCTCGCCGCCGGCCTCGTTGCCGGTGGCTGCTCCCGCTCCGATGAGAAGACCAGCCTCGACGTACCCGAGGATCAGCTCGCCGCCACCGTGGAAGACTGGCAGCTGTCCCGTGCGCAACTCGAGGAGTTCCTGCGCCGGCTGCCGGAGCCGCAACGTCGCCGCTTCGACACGCCGCAGGGCCGCGCCGAACTGGCGTTGCGCCTCATGCAGGAGGAGATGTCATACCTGGAGGCACAGCGGCTCAAGCTCGATGACGACGAGGCCGTTCGCAAGCAGATCGAGGACGCCACGCGCACCATCCTGGTCTCCGAGTACCTGCGCGAGTACGTGGATTCCAAGGCCCGCCCCACGGACGAGGAGATGCACGCGTACTACGAAACCCATTCCGACCAGTTCACGGTGCTGGCCACGATTCGTGCGCAGCACGTCTTCTCCAAGAACAAGGAGAAGCTGGAAGAGATCAAGGTGCGCGTGGAAGAAGGTGGCGAGAAGTTTACCACCATGGCCCACCTGTACTCCGAAGACACCATCACCAAGGCGGACGGTGGCGACCTGGGGTACTTCAACCCCGGCGGCTACATTCGCGGGGTTGGTTACTCGCAGACCTTCACCGATGCCCTGGAGCAGATGGAGCCCGGCAAGATCTACGGCCCCATCAAGTGGGAGCAGGGATACTCGCTGGTGCGGGTAAACGACCGTGAGGATGCCCGCCTGCGGCCCTACGACGAGGTCAAGGAGGAGATCGCAAGCCAGCTCTCGCGCGACAAGCTGGAGCAAACCCGCCAGACGCATTTTGCGGAGGTGCAGACGAGGTACCAGGCCCACAACTACATGCAGGAGTCCTACGACAGCACGCAGCGCGGCCCCGAGGAGCTTTTTCAGTTTGCACAAAACAGCGAAGACCCGCAGAATCGGATCAATGCGTTCCAGGAGATCGTGGACAAGTTTCCCGACGACCCGCATGCGCCGCACGCCATGTTCATGATCGGCTTCGTCTATGCGGAGGAAATGAAGGATTTCGTCATGGCCGACCGGACGTTCAACCGGCTGATCCAGGACTATCCCGACAGCGAAATGGCGGAGACGGCCCGCTGGATGCTGCAGAACCTGGACAAGCCGTTGCCCAAGTTCGAGGATCTCGACGATCTCAACCGGCAGATCGAGGACCAGAGCCACTGAACACGGAGGCGCCTTGGCACCGGGTGACAAACACTTCGTGCAGGTGACGGTGAACGGGATGGCCCGCGACCCGCGGGACAACCCCGTCGTGTTGCTCAAGAGCAGCGAGGGCGAGGAGGTGCTCCCCATCTGGATTGGTCACGCCGAGGGCATCGCCATCCAGTTGTCGATGAGCGGGGAGAAGTTCGAACGGCCGCTCACCCACGATCTGCTGAAGGTCGCCATCGAGAGCCTGGGGGCGCAGCTGTCCAAGGTGGCCATCACCGACCTGTCCAACAACACATTCTTTGCCAAGCTCTACCTCAACCGCGACGGCGAGTTGATTGTCATCGACGCGCGCCCGAGTGACTCGGTGGCGCTGGCGCTGCGCTTCAACGCACCCATCTTCGTGGCGCGCGAGGTGTTCTCGGCCCACAAGCGTGCCCTGGAGTCCGGCACCGGGGAGGTGGGCCAGGGCCCGGAACCGGCCACGGATCCGGACGACGAAATCCGGCGCTATCTCAAGGATCTCGACCCGGGCGAATTCTAATGCGCGCAACCGTTGTTATTCTTGCCGTCGCGCTGGTGGCGTTCATGGGTTGCACCCAGGCCGGCCGCAAGGGCGCCGCGTACGGACCCGACGAACAGGCCCGCGCCGGGGATCTTTTCCAGACCGTCACCGAACAGCAGCGCGCCGGCAACGTGGATGCCGCGGCGGCGGCCGCCGCCGAACTCATCAACGGCTACCCGCGTTTCGAGAAGCGCGACGAGGCGCTCTACCGCGCGGGGCAGATTGCCGACGCGCGCGGGCGTCATGCCGACGCGGTCACCTTCTACACGGCGCTCTCCACCGATTTCCCCCTCAGTTCGTTCCGCCCGCCGGCGTTGCGCGCCGCCGCCGCCGACTACGCCGTGTTGCGCGACGCGTTTCACGAGGCGGAGGCGCTGTTGGAGTTTCTGCGCACGCCCGCCGAGCCGGCCGAGCGGGAGGACGCCTCGCGCCGCCTGATGGAACTCGCGGACGGCCAGCTGGGGCAGTCCGACCTGGACGCGCTCGCGCGGCGCTACCCGGACTCCGCCCTCGCGCGGCAGGCGGCGTTCAAGCGTGCCCGCCTTGCTTACGCGGCGGGCGATTACGACCGCTGCTACCAACTGGTGGGCGATTATCTCGACTCGCTGCCCAGCGGAGAGGCGCACGCCGACGCGCGGCGCCTGATGGAAATGGCGGTGGAGCGCCGCCAGGCGCCGCCACCGGGACCGCTGTCGCGCGTGAACCCCGATCGTGTCGGACTGCTGCTCCCGCAGACCGGTTCGCTCGCGCTGTACGGCCGGCTCTTCGAGCAGGGCGCGAAGCTCGCCGTCGAGGACCACAACCAGGAGCACGCCCGGCACGTGTCGCTCGTGGCGGGCGACTCGCGCGGCGGTGCGGCGGGCGCTGTCAAGGCGGTGCGGCGACTGGTCGCGGAGGACGGCGTGATCGCGATCGTCGGTGACGTCTTCACCCTGGCCGCCATCTCCGGCGCCATCGAGGCCAACGCGTGGCGCGCGCCCGTCGTCTCCCCGGTGATCCCCTCCGACGAGATCGTCGAAATCGGTCCGTGGATATTTCAGACCCGCGTGCCCGCAACGGTGGAGGCCACCGCGGTGGCCGAGGCGGCGACCGGCGCGCTGGCGCTGGAGCGCTTCGCCATTCTCTCCCCGGCGCGCGGCGAACGGCGCGAGGTGGGCGACTTCTTCGCGCAGGAAGTGCAGCGCATGGGCAGGCAGGTGGTTGCCGCGGAGTATTTCGAAGACGGTTCCACCGATTTCCGCGCGCAACTGGAACGTATCCGCGAGGCCGTGCCCGACGCGCTGTTTGCGGTGGGGAGCGTGGAGGAGCTGCTGCAGATCCTGCCGCAGTCGCGCTTTTTCGATCTGCACGTGCAGATGCTCGGGATCAGCCAGTGGAACTCCGACAAGCTGCTGCGCCTGGGGCGCGACGAAATGGAGGGCGCTCTGTTCGCGGCGGATTCACACTACGGCTCGACGCCGGAGATCGAAGCCATGCTGAAGGCGAAGCTGGCCACCGCGGGCGCGGCGGAGGCGAGCCCGGTGTCGGTGGCCGGTTATTACGGCATGCGGGCGGTGCTCGCCGCGGTCGCCGACGGCGCGACCTCGCGCGAGGACGTGCGCGCCATGCTGGACGGGGCGCTGCGCGGCGATGCCGCCACCCGGATGGAACGCGCGCGCATCGTCCCCCTGGTGCGCGTGCGCAACGGCCGCGTCGAACCCTTCGCGCGCTGAGCGCTCACCCGTACACGCGAAACTTGATCTGGAACTTCACCCGCATGGCGGTGGGCTGTCCCTTCGCATCCGTGAGCGGCTGAAACTCGAACTGCCGCACCGCCTCCAGCGCCGATTCCTGAAACGAAGCCGGGCCCAACGCGGACAGCACGTACGCATCGCTCACCCGTCCGCCCTCGTCCACCACCAGTTCCACCGTGACCGTACCCTCGATGCCCTCGGCCAGTTCGCGCGGCGGATAGCGCGGGTCCACCTGGTGCAGGATGACGAACTGATCGGAGTACGGCGCCGCCTCGCGTTCCGGCTCCTTGATTGCCGGCACCCTGGAGAGGTCGTCGAACACCGGGGCGAGTTTCTTCACGTTCTCGCTCTGGATGCGCGGCGGGTTGGCTTCGAAGTCTCCGGGTACTTCGGCCAGGTCGAGCTTGATGGCGCCCTCCGTGGTCTGGCCGCTCTCGGTCGGGGTGGTGTTGGGTGAGGGCGTGTCGGGGATGATGGTGATCTTCGGCACCAGTTCCAGCTCGCCGCGCCAGCCGACGAACTTGAATATCTCTACCGGGGCCATACGGCGCGTGAAATACACCAGCGAGGCCAGCAGCAGGATGACCAGGGGAAGCACGGCCAGCAGCCGCCGCCGATAGGATGAGTCGTTGTCCCAGGAGCGCCCGGGCATGCTGTCACCTCGCCTGGTGGGGTCAACTAAAGATAGGTGTCGCGAGGGGTTGCGGTCAATGCGGCTGCCCGGTTGCCTCCCGCCTCAGGGACCCGTCTCGACGCTGATACGGGCGGCGCCGGCGCCGGTTGCAACGGTTTGCTGGTGAAGCACCGGTCCGCGCCGGACCGCGATGTGATGTTCGCCGTCGGTTACGCCGCCGAACACCGCCATGCCATCGCCGCCGGTGACGAGCGTCCACGTGTCGTCCAGCGTGACCATCCACCCGGACGGGTCGTCGGCCGCAATCGCCACCTCCAGCGGGGCGCCGCCGGTCACGCCGTAGTGCCGCAGAATACCCAGGAAGATGCCATACGCCTGTTGGCGCAGGTAGGCGGATGAATCGAGGCGCAGTTCTTCGTCGACATTGGCGATCGACGGCGCCGCCACCACGACGGCCGGGCAGGCCGTCTGCTGCAGCGCGTAGGTCACGGTGGAGCGCGCGCCGCGGAAGGGGACCGATATCGTGCTGGCGAAGGTCTCTCCCACCTCGCGCGCCATCACCTCGCCGGTCGCACTGCCGGGGAAGTAATACGCGCCCACCGACAACGCGCTGTCCGCTGTCGTGGCGCGGTGCCGGATTTCGATGTAGCGGTCCGCGCGGTAACGGTTGGTCAGGCGCGCGACGTCTTCGGGGAGGCGGACCTCCTCGGAGGTGCGCGTGAGGCGCACGTCGGCACCGGCCGCGCGCAGGAACGCCTCCAGGTAGACGGCGACGCGCAGGTTGACGTGCGCGCCGGAGAGCCCCATGGCACCCACCCCGGCTTGCTGCGGGGTGCCGCCCTGGGGATCGAGCACGAAGCGCTTGCCGAGCAGCGCGCCGCCGAACCACGGCTCCAGGCGCAACGTGTCGCCGACGGCGGAGACGGGGGCGGGGCGGTAGCCCGGCGCGCGTACCGTCGCGGTTGCGGCGGCGGAGAAGCCATACAGCCCTGATGGCGATTCCATCGCCAGCGCGGAGTCACCCGCGAAAACCCGCGCGTTGGTGACGGGTGCGCCGCTCGATAGGTCCCGAACCGTGATCGTCCGCCACGCGGCGCCGCCCTTGCTCCCCGCGGGCACGCGTGCGTCGAACGTTCTGCCCGCGCACGCGATGGTGAGGGCCACGTCGCGTGTCGCGCCGGCGGGAACCCGCAGCGAGAACTCCACCGATCCGCCCCGTACGTCGTCGCGCAACGATCCGCCGTCACCCGCCGGCGGAAGCGACGTGGTGAGCACGACCGGGGTTCCGTCCGCCACCGGCAGACCGCGCCGGTCGAGCACGCGCGCACGCACGCGCATTACGCCGCCGTTGCCGGGGACGCTGCGTGGGTCGGTGGTGATGGCCGCCATGGCCGGCGGTTGCGACAGCAAAAAACGGGTGCGCGCCACCGGACTGGTGTTGCCCCCCAGGTTGCGCGCGCAAACCGCCACCTCATACGTCCCGTTGGGTGCGTCCCAGGGCAGTTCATACGCGGCGTGGTTGCCGTCGGCCGAGAGGTGTGCGCGCACCGTCTCTCCGTTCACCGAGAAGCTGACGCCGTCGGGGTCGATACCGAGGCCGCCGTGGTCCTGGAAGCGGGTGGAAAGTGTCGGCACCTCCACCAGTACCGAGTCCTCGGGGAGAATGGTGGCCACGCGCGGTACGCCGCGCCGGCAGTAGTCGACGATTCCCAGGAAGTACGCCTCGGCCTCCAGTTCCTGGGCGCGCGACAGGCGCAGCTTGTCCTCCACCGGCGGGTGCGTGAGATAGCTCGACTCGCCCAGCACCGCCGGGATCCCGACGTTGCGCAGTATATAATAGTTGCCCTGGCGCACCTCGCCCACCGAGATGCCGAGATTGCGGATCAGGTGGCGGTGGATGGCGAAGGCAAGATCGAGCGACGCCGGGTCTCCAGCCTTGTAATAGGTCTCGATGCGGTTGTAACCGG